>ERZ791905.57-NODE-57-length-146739-cov-9.900166_pt1 | contig 146739 bp, 143 predicted proteins | sample MGYA00510147_ERZ791905 | MGnify/ENA primary metagenome ERZ791905 (study PRJEB30046, sample SAMN00792084) | human gut metagenome | study: EMG produced TPA metagenomics assembly of the A metagenome-wide association study of gut microbiota in type 2...
TTTTGAAGAGTCAATGTTAGAGCAGTTGCACTGATAAGGTCACGAAATTATTAATACCTTGTTGGTAAGGAAATTGTTTTAAGCAGTGTTGGCGATATATTTTACAGTACAGTTTTAATAACAAACGGTTTTTCAATAGACTAATCGGGACGCATCGTGTGGTGCGTCCCGATTTTAATATCTTAGTCAAAATAAAATCAGTTCTGGTTTTTGCTGATTTTGTCGATTTTTTCTGAGGTCTGTGCGATTTTTGAGCTGAGTGATTTTACTGTAGCGATGTTGGTTTCAATCTTTCCTACCGCTAAGGTAATCTCCTTATCGATAGCGGAAATTGATGAACGGACACTGCCAAGCACATCTTCAATGCTCCGTGTCTGGTTTGAGGTCTGCTCGGCAAGCTGTCTTACCTCCTGCGCTATTACGTTGAAGCCTGCGCCTGCCTCGCCGACGTGCTTTGCTTCAATAGACGCATTGAAGCCGAGCAGGGTCATCTGTGTAGCAACATTCTGTATGTACTTAAGTATAGAGTCGGTCTGTGCGACAGCCTTTGCTGACTCGGAAGCCTTTTCACGAAGTGTGTCGAACTCTGCGGAAAGAACTTCGATAGCGGAATTGAGATCGTCAACGTTTCCGTTTATATCTTCGTAGTCGGAGCGGACTTCATCGAAAAGAATATCCGCTTCTTTATGCTCCTCGGTTATGCGGTACTTTTCGTAGCCAACCTGCGAAAGTGCCTGAGCCATCTTGTATAAAAGCTCGGCGGCATTGTTTACCTTTTCTTCGGAAACTATCGGCACTTTCTTTACAGCTTCCACATATTCATCGGGATCAACGTCAATCTCCTTTGCTATTGCACGGAACTTGTCAAGATCCGGTTCTTCGGTAAGCACCTGTCCGCCTATAAGTGAGCCGATCTGTTTGCCGTTTACGATTATCGGGGAAGCAAAATCGACAAGTCCGCCGTGGCAATAATATACCGCAGGCTTACCTGTTCTGCTTGCCTGCTCGCCGCCCTTAAGGTCGCAGAGATTGCAACGCTCACAGCCTACGCTCGATTTTCTCGTATAGTTCATGCAGAAATCGGTAGGACATGAAAGCTGGGTGACGGGACCGCTTTTATCTGTAGCCAATGCAGCCATACCGGTAGCCTTTGCAAATGCGTCCTGCAGTGATTGCAGCTGCACTCTGTCTATAACGTCAAGTAAAGTAATTTCTTTTTCAGCCATTGTAATGACACCTTTCCTTTTCTATGTTGTACAAGGCGGACAATTGTTTATGAAAATTCGTGAAAACAACTGCCTCAATTAAGATTATACTCCGATTTAGATAAAAATGCAATACCAACGGAGAGCGATTTTGTTAAAATGAACAAGAGAAATTGAAATATTTAGTTATTATTTCCGATTTTTCTTTCTTCGACATAAAGGCAGACAAATTTTGCTTGATTTTGAAAACGAAATATGATATATTTTTAAATAGGAATAAGAAACTATAAAAATAGCCACATACTGAAAATCAGACTGCGTGGCTGAAAGGCGGAAAAAACATGAAGATCCTTTATGCAGCAAGTGAAGCTCAGCCGGTAGCGGCTTCGGGCGGACTTGCGGATGTTGCAGGCTCACTTCCCAAAGCACTCGTTGAAGAAGGCCATGAGGCTTGCGTTGTAGTACCTCTCTATGTGAATACGATAAAACAGCAGTGGCGTGATCAGATGACGTATGTTACAAATTTTTCTGTGCCGGTAGGCTGGAGAAATCAGTATTGCGGACTTTTCACGGCAAAGATAAATAATGTTACATATTATTTTCTTGATAACGAGTATTATTTCAAGCGTGATTTCGGACTTTACGGTTATTATGACGATGCGGAAAGATATGCTTTCTTCTCCCGTGCTGTTCTTGAAATGCTCAAGGTCATCGACTTCAAGCCTCAGATAATAAATTCGAACGACTGGCAGTGCGCTCTTATACCTGTATACTACAGCATTTTCTACAGAAATGATGAAAAGCTGTGGGGCATAAAGAATGTATTTACTATACACAACATTCAGTATCAAGGCAGATACGGCATGGAGATACTCGAAGATGTTCTGGGTATACCCAAGCACTTCGCTTCTCTTATGGAGTATGACAGGGATATAAACCTTATGAAAGCCGCTATTGAGGTTGCAGACAAGGTCACAACGGTATCTCCGACATATTCGAAGGAAATACTCGATCCGTGGTTCTCACACGGTCTTGACAGAGCGCTTTCGGATAAGCAGTACAAGACCTGCGGTTTCCTGAACGGCATAGACACGGATATGTACAACCCTGCTACAGATCCTTCCATCCCTGCAAACTTCACGGTTTCAAAGAAGGCAGGCAAGAAGATATGCACGCAGAAGCTGCTTGAAGAAGTAGGACTTCCTCAAGGTGACGAGCCGGTTCTCGGTATGGTATCAAGACTTGTTGAGCATAAGGGCTTTGATCTTGTAAAGTGTGTGTTTGATGATATAATAAATCTCGGCTACAAGGTAGTTATATTAGGCTCGGGCGAGGCTCAGTACGAGCAGTTCTTCCACGAGATGCGCTGGAAATATCCCGACAGAGTGGCGTTCACCTGCGGATATATCCCTGACCTTGCAAAGAAAATCTATGCCGGAGCGAATATGTTCCTTATGCCCAGTAAGAGCGAGCCGTGCGGACTTGCACAGATGATCTCTCTGCGTTACGGCACTATTCCGATAGTACGCAAAACGGGCGGTCTTGCAGACAGCATAGTTGACTGCGGAGATGAGAACGGTACAGGCTACACCTTCCAGTCATATAACGCTCACGATATGCTCTATGCGGTAAAGAGAGCGAAGGATTGCTACTGGAACAAGACAGAGTGGAACAAGCTGGTCACCAGAGCTATGAAGGCGGATTTCAGCTGGAAGCAGTCGGCTAAGCTGTATATCGGTCTTTACAAGGAGCTTGCCGGAGAGCAGTAAGCGATAAAAATCAATATGTACGGGCAGTCGCTTCTATGGAAACGTCACTGCCCGTCATTCGTGTAACCGAAAAATTTAATGTGTTAACAGAGAAAGAGGACAGAAAATGTTAATTGCGGTAATCGCTCTTGTGATAGGCACTGCACTGTATGTTATGAATATGGTCGGCGTGAATATCAATGCAAATGTTATATGCTCGCTCGGCGTGCTGATAGTGGGATTCGCTATGCTGATAAAGGGTGCGGATCTGTTTGTTGAGGGTGCGTCAAAAATTGCGGCTAAATTTAAAATTCCGCAGATAGTAATAGGTCTTACGATAGTGGCGATGGGAACTTCTGCGCCTGAGGCGGCTATCAGTATAAGTGCGGCGTTTCAGGATGCGGCGGCTATTTCGATAGGTAACGTGGTGGGCAGTAATATTATGAACATACTGCTGATACTTGGCGTCAGCGCAGTGATTACAAACCTTAAGATAAAGCCGAACACGCTTAAATTCGAGATACCGTTTGTTGTATTCATTACAGCCGTATTACTGCTGCTCGGCTGGATAGGCGGAGGGCTTGACAAGATAGACGGCGTTATTATGCTGGTGCTTTTTGCGGCGTTCTTAGGCTATCTGTTCTACCTTTACAAGAAGGGTGACGACAGCTCGGCAGATGAAGTGCCGCAGCTTACCGAAAAGGACAAGATACCTGTTCTGATACTTATCACTCTTATAGGACTTGTGAGCATCGTACTCGGAAGCGACCTTACGGTTGCGTCCGCAAAGAGCATAGCACAGGTAATAGGAGTGGACGACAGGACCATCTCGCTGACCGTTGTTGCATTCGGCACATCACTGCCGGAGCTTATAACATGCATTGCGGCTTCGCTCAAGAAGAAATCCGATATTGCTATAGGCAATATAATCGGCAGTAACATTTTCAATATCTTGTTCGTTGTAGGTCTGGCGTCAATATGCTCGCCGAGCGTACTGACCTTCGGTGAGGCATTTATCATTGATACTATAGTTGCGATAGCTACTGCTGTACTGCTGGGTCTGCTCGTTTTACGCAAAAAGGAGCTTACAAAAGCGGGCGGTATAATCATGCTCGTTGCTTACGCAGGATATTTTGCGTATCTGTTTATTAACCCGTTAGGGCTTGCGTGACAGGAGAAAATATGGTATTTGAAAAAATAAGAAAAGCTGACCGTGAAGAATATCTCGCTATGGAGCATGATTTCTATCATTCTCCCGCTGTGCTTCACCCTATCCCCGATGAAAATCATAAGCTGACATTCGATGTGCTTATGGAAGGCTCACCGTATACGGTCTGCTTTATCTTCCGCAGTGACGATAAAAAAGAGATTTACGGCTTCGCACTGCTTGCACTTACTTATTCAAACGAGGCTGGCGGTATTGTGGTGTGGCTTGAGGAGATATATGTAAAGCCGGAGCATCGCTGTAAGGGTATAACCGGAGAATTTTTTAAGTTTATTGAAAAGGAATATGCCGATGTTGCAAGAATCCGTCTTGAAACAGAGCCTGACAACGAAAGAGCGGTAAGGCTGTACGAAAGAAACGGATTCACAAAACTCGGTTATTCGCAGATGTATAAAGGCAATTAACTTAAAAAACGTGTAAACGGTGTGAAAACGCAAAATTCGTTGTTGTATATCCACAAAAAAGTTTTCAAAGTTTGGATTAGCTAATGGTTGATTGACGGTCGTAAATTTGGTATAATATAGGAGTATTAAGCGGCTTATAATGCCGTATCGGAGGTATATTATATGAAGAAAACGACCAAAAAGATTTCAGCGGCCGCTCTTGCTCTTATAATGGGTGCGACAGCGTTTACGGGTTGCTCAGGAAGTACGAATTCCACACCCGGCGGAACGGACAGCGCCGCATCAACAAGCGGCGGAGCAGCTACCGGCAGTCAGAAGATAATGTCTTCTAACGAAAATGTAAAGAGTGCCGTAGACAACGTTTCTGTAGCGGAAGACTACAAGAATATTAAGGTTGATACGAAACTCAAGTTCATGGCGTGGTATGATATTCAGGAGGCATCGCCTGCGGTAGAGCTTTTCAAGACGCTTTACGGAACTCCTAAGAACAAGCCCGAGGGCTATGAAACAGTGGCTGACGAAAATGTTTTCGTAAATGTTAAGGTTTCCAACTACAATGACAGATACCTTGACCTTGCAAAGCTGGTTCAGTCGGATGAATCACCCGATACATTCCCTTTTGAAACATCCAACTATCCTTACGGAATTTATCAGAACCTTTTCCAGACAATTGACGGTGTTGTTGATACAAATACTGAGGATTGGGTTGATTACAAGCCGATCATAGACAAATTCAACTGGGGCGGTAAGGTTTATACGCCTATTGTTGACGTAAACCCCGCAACTCTGCTCTGGTACAGAAAGTCCATCATTGAAGAAAACGGCTTTGATGATCCTTGGGAACTGTTTGAAAAGGGCGAGTGGACTTGGTCAAAGTGCATCGAAATGGCAAGAAAGTTCACAGATCCCGACAACGCAAAGTATGCGTTTGACGGTTACGGCCTTGACCACGCATTTATCGCTACAACAGGTAAGCCCCTTATCGGTCTTGAGAACGGTAAGCTGGTAAGCAACCTCTATGATGCAAACATCGAAAAGTGCATGGATATGCTCCGTACATTCGATGATACTCAGGAACAGCTCCGTTATCCCAGAGAGATAGAAAACAACTGGACACCCAGCTATAATGAATGGGCTGACGGCAATACGCTCTTCATTGAGGACGGCACATGGAGATATGAAGAAACCTGGAGAAAGTTCAAGAAGAAAAACAAGTGGGAAGATGATGAGATAAACTTTGTACCCTTCCCCCAGATGGACGGTGCGGATACATATTATCAGGAAATGAAACAGGACGCTTATATGTTCGTTTCGGGTTCAAAGAATGCTGACGGTTATAAGGCGTGGATATATGCTAACCTGTTATCATCTAAGGATGAGGAAGTAAAGAAGGCAGGAAGACAGCAGTCTATTGATGAGTTCGACTGGAATGAAACACTTCTTGACAGACTTGATAAGCTGAAGGATCCTGCTACATTTGAATCGGTATTTGAGTTCAAGAACGGTATAGGCCCTGATATAGCAGACTCTACAAACGGTGAAAACGCAGTGGGCCATCTCACATCAGACGTTATAATGGGCGGTAATTCGTATACTACAGTCCGTGATGAAAACAAGGGCGTAATTGAAGCAAGAATCAAGGAGCTTAACGCTACTGTTTCCTAAACCGAAAATCAATACAGATATAATGCCGACGGCAAAAGCCGTCGGCATTTTTATATGTCAGAATACGCTTGCAGGCGTTATCTGCTGACGTGTGATATACAGCTCGATAAGGCGTTTAAGCACGGCACATTCGGAATAAATATCGTCCTCGCCGTTTTCGGCAAATACTTTTATTCTGGCAAGGCTCATAGCTATTTCGTTGTCGCATTCGGTATCCTCTACAAAGATGGTATGTTGTGACATTTTCCGCCAAAGCTGTTCGGCAAGGTCTGCCTTTTCGATGGCTTTTGCGGTGTCGTTTTCATCAACCGCCTGTGTAATCTCGTCGGCGGCAAGGTAGATCCTTCTTGCACAGGTGTCTGAATAATTGTAGCCGTAAAGGGCAAAAGCCACCATAGCTATGACTATTGCCGCACAGGCGGTAATTCGACCCATTTATTTATCCTCCGCTTTACATATCGGCTTTGTGCCGTATTTGTCATTGCTTTTAAGCACTGTATAAATGCCTTTGTCGGTGCTGTCTGTGAGCAGGAAAATATCCTTTATATCGAGCTTCATACTTTTAATCATTTCACGCAGTTTTGCTTCATCGCCGTTCCAGCGGCGAAGTCCGGGATAGTTTATTTCGCCGTCCTTTATAAGCAGGCAGGGCGGATCGCAGTTTGTCACCTGAATCCCGACGTCGCCGTTTTCAACGTTGCGGTAACGGCTTTTCTGATAGAAATTTATCTTGCCGGTCGTTTCTACTATTGCGTACTGCACCTGTGAAATATCGAATATCATACATTCACGCATTGCTTCCATAAGCTCGTCAACGCTGTAGCGAAGGTGCTTCATAACCTTGCGGTCGATTATGCCGTCGGTAATGATTATCTGAGGTGTGCCTGTCACAAGGCGGCGGAAGCGTGAATTCTTGAGCATAATAAAAGACATGAAAACGTCCATGCAGACTATCATCAGTATCGGGATAACTCCGTATATCATCGGGACGGTCGAATCCTCGAGCGACAACGTGGCGATATTGGATATAAGTATTGTCGTTACAAGCTCGGAGGGCTGTAACTGAGCAAGCTGTTTTTTGCCCATAAGACGCAGGGCGAATACTATAAGAATATACAAAAGCACGGAACGGATAATTATTATCAGCATATTTTCCTCCATTGACGGAAAAGATAAGTTACAGATTGGCTACACAGCTATTATCTGCTGATTATCTTTCAATATGCGAGGAACTTAAATGAGCAATTCAAAAAAACTGCCTGATTTATCCGAAAAATCGGTAGAGAGCATAAACAGCGGCGACAGCAGGCTTGCCGCAAATCTTAATATCAACTGTTCTGAGGTAAGAAGGCTGATGAACAACAGCTCGGATCTTATAATCAAGTATTTTTCGTCCGACGGTCACAGGATGGCGGTTATCACCTGCGAGGGCATGATAGGAAAGGCGGATCTTGCAAATCTGATTTTCCGTCCGCTTGTATCCGCACCGCCGAAAATACAGGACGATAACGAATTTTTTACAAGGGTCTGCTCGGATATGCCGATTGCCGAAGAACAAAAGCAGGTGTACGATTATGACTCGCTGTGCCTTTATATAATGTCGGGGTTTGCCGTGCTTTTGTGCGACGGGGCAGGGTTTGGCATAGCGATAGGGATACAGGGCTTTGCACACCGAAGCGTAGACGAGCCTTCAACGCACATAAATCTGAGAGCGTCAAGAGAGGGCTTTATCGAGGTGGTGAGAACCAACGTTGCTATGGTAAGGAGGAGAATGAAATCCCCGACGCTGAAAACGATAATGATGACCGTAGGGGAACGCAGCAAGACCGATGTTTCGGTTTGCTATCTTACCGACAAGGCGGATATGAATATCGTAAATGCCGTGACGGATAAGCTGAAGAACATTCCGCTTAACACAATTGCAGGGGGTGAGTATTTACAGAGCTTTCTTGAAGATGATGATTCTGTCCTTTTCTCACAGATATATACAACCGAACGTCCCGATGTATTTGTATCGAAGCTGTACGAGGGCAGAGTGGGGATAATCGTGGACGGAACGCCTTTTGCGCTTGTTCTTCCGTGTCTGTTTGCGGAGAACTTTGTAACGATGGACGATTATACGCACAAGCCGTACTTTTCGGCATTTCTTCGTATCATACGTTTCTTTGCATTTATTGCAGGGGCTGTTCTGCCGGGTCTTTATGTCGCACTGTGCAACTTCCACCCGGAAATGTTCCGCTCGGCGCTCTTGCTGAATATTTATTCATCGGAGCAGACTGCCGCCTATCCCGTATTCGGAGAGTGTCTTATAATGTATATCCTGTATGAGATAATGAGGGAGGCGGGGCTGAGGCTGCCGCAGAGCATAGGTCACGCAGTAAGCATAGTCGGTGGTCTTGTGATAGGAGAAATCTCGGTATCGGCAGGTCTTATGAGCGCACCTGTGGTGCTTATCATAGCGGCAACCGGATTATGCTCGTTTGCCGTACCGGATCTATACGACAGCTGTATGATACTGAGGCTGGTATTTATAGTCGCAGGAGGTACGTTTGGCTTATTCGGAATTACGGCCGTAGGGGTCGTTATATTTTTCAGAATGTGTTCAAAAAACACATACGGAGTGCCGTATACCGCACCGTTTGCGCCTGTGACGCTGAAAAGCATTATCCGTGATACGTTTCGCAGGGAAAGCTGGAAGAAGCTGTCCGATACGGATATGACGGTACAGCAGTTATCGGGCAAGGCAAAGAGCGGTCACGGCGCAGAAAGGACGGGAGGCAATGAGCAGGATAAGTAACAGACAGCTTGTTATCACGTTCCTTGCCTGCAGGCTGTCGGCGGAAATGATGACTATGCCTGCCGAAACCGTATTATACGGACCGGATCGCTTCACGGCGATACTTCTTGCAAAGATTATTGCGGCACTGCTTTATATCCCTCTTATCCTTGTGACGCTGAGGTTCAAGGGTGACAGCCCTATAACCTGTGCTTTCAGAAGAAACAAGGCCTTCGGGGCAGCTGTGGGGGTTATTCTGGCTGTTACCCTGACGGCGACCGCCGTGCAGACGGTCATAAGCATACAGCATTATATAACCGATACGCTGCTCAATAACATTCTGACAATATCGGGTATAGCTGTGCTTGTCGCAGTGTCGGTATACGGTGCATTGAAGGGGCTTAGTGCGGTTACGAGAAGCTCTGTGTTTGCGGCGGTGGTATTCGGTCTGCTGATTTTTCTTATCGGCGTCACTATGTGGGACAAGGTCAATCCGGATTTCATATATCCTGCCTTTATTGAGGACGGGCGGTATTTTGCGAAATGTACACTTTCCGAGATAAGTATGAACAGCGAAATTCTGATTTTTGCGGTGATAACCGATGAAATACGCAGTAAACCGCATAAAACGGTGCTTTATTATCTGCCGCTGCTGCTTGTGATACTGGAATTTCTTAACCTGCTCTACAACCTTATATTAGGTCCTTATATGAGTAAAGTCGAATACCCTCTGTATATTATCGCATCTTTATCCGATATTGTAATATTTCGCAGGCTTGACGGAATAGACGCTATAGTGTGGCTGATGTGCGGAATTATTAAAACGGCGCTTATTATATATTGCGTAGGGCGGATATATTCTGTGTGCAGTAAGAGGCCCGACACGAAAAAGGCGGTTGTGGTATACGGAGCGTTTATATTTATGCTGTGTATTGTGCTTGGCAGTGACAGAACGGTATACGAGCATTTCAGGAGCGTTATGTCGGGCGGAATACACATATTACTCGGCGGTGTTGCGGTTCCGCTGACGGCGCTTGTTGCAGGCAGAAAAAAGCAGAGCGAAGGAGAAAAGAAATGAGAATGATAAGAGCGGTTGCTATAATGCTTGCGCTGACGGTGACAATAACCCTTGTCGGCTGTGTCAGCTATGTTGACCTGTCCGACAGGGCGATAGTGCAGGCGATAGGGATAGACTATCTTCCTGACAAAAAGGTATATCGTATAAGTATGCAGTATTTCAATCAATCGAGCGAGGGCGGACAGAATCAGATAGACAAGACGCAGGACAATGTGCTGAAAAGCGTAGGGGAGGGCGAAAGCATATTTGAGGCGGCGAAAAACGCTTCGATGCTGACGGGAAAGGATCTTCTGCTGAGCGAAAACAGGCTGATAATCATCGGAAAAGAACTGAGGAAGTATAAGCTGGGCGACACGCTTGAATTCTTCGTGGGCAATTACCATTCGCATCCGCAGGCTTATGTTGCCGCCGCAGAGGATACGGCAGAGGAACTGCTCGATATACGCTTCAAGGAAGGCTCGACCTCTTCGCAGAGATTGGCGAACCTTATACACAACGCATCGGTCGAAAGCAGAAACAAAAGCACATATCCCTACCAGGTGATGACTATGCTATGCACATCTACGGAGAGCGCATTTCTTCCGCTGCTCAGAACCGCAACACTTAAGACAGATGTAACTATTCCGAAGGAAACAGGAGGCGGTAAGGGCAACGGAGGCGGAGAAGAACAGAGCGAGGACGGAGAAAAGACGATAATACTTGATGGCGGAGTGGTTTTCAAGGGCGGTAAAGAGCTTTGCAGAGTTGACGATGATGGGGCAATGGCTATATTCTTTATGAATGATATGCCTTCGGAATATTCGTTTACCGTGCCTTTGGAACAAAACGCAATGCCGAGTGTTACGCTCATCGAAGTTACAAGAAGTATAAAAGCTACAGAATATAACGGCAAGGTGAAATTTGATGTGACGTTTAGCGCATCGGGAAAGATAGGGTCGAAAGGCGGACTAAAGGAAGATGATAAAAAAGCCGCCGAAAAGGTAGCCGAGCCTGCCGAAAGGGAGCTGAAACGGAAAATAGAAAGCTCGGTGATACCGATAGCAGAAAAAGGCTGTGATGTGTTCGGACTTGAAAATACGCTCAGAAGGTGCTGTAACAGGTTTTACAGAGAGAATATAGATAGGGTAGGGGAAATAATAGCGGAAAGTGAAATTGAGGTCAATGTGAATATTGATATTTTTTCGCAGGGGATAGGCGGTGCGTGACGGGTGACAGAAAAGCTCCCTCGCTGTTTGCGAGGGAGTCGCAGACTGTCGATAAACCTCTTGATTATATAAAAATGGGGTCGCAGGGGCGTAGCCCCCGACAGGGTTTAGGGGCGGTAGCCCCACACTCAGCCCCGGCACGGATGCCGGGCGTGTATGCCCAAAGGCTCTGCACGATGCAGAGCCAACCAAGCATACACAGCCCTTCGCCACGGGGAAGGGGTTTGGGGTTAGGGATTGAGAACAAGCACTTTTTTGAAAAAACATACTTTTTCTACAAACTGAAGCTCCCTCACTGTTTGTGAGGGAGCCGGACTGTATATCACTTACTTCAGGAGAAATCTTGTTAGTTAAATCAGAAGATTGCAACAACTGCACCGTTGTACTTTTCATTGATGAAGTTCTTTACATCGTCTGACTTGAGAGCCTTTATAAGAGCCTGAATCTTGGGGAGGTTTTCGTTACCGCTCTTTACAGCTACAATGTTTGCGTAGGTCTGAGCCGCATCGCCTGAAGCGTCTTCAACTGCGAGAGCCTTGCTTATGTCAAGACCTGCGGCAAGAGCATAGTTGCCGTTGATAACTGCTAAAGAACCTGCGTCGCTGTTTGCAAACTGAGCGGCAACCGTATCAGCCTGTACCGTTGTTATCTTGTAGCCGTGGTCATCCTTTATGTCAAGCGTTGTAACGCCGTCCTTGGCATTTGCGCCCTCGGGAAGCTCGATAAGACCTTCCTGCTGTAAGAGAAGAAGCGCTCTTGTTTCGTTGCTGTCATCGGCAGGGATTATAATCGATGCGCCTTCCTTGACATCTGCCAGCTTTTCAACGCTGTTGCCGTAAAGACCGAACGGCTCATAGTGAATGAGTGCGGCGGGAACTATGTCTGTTCCGTTCTTCTCGTTGTAGTTGTTGAGGTAGGGTGTGTGCTGGTGGTAGTTTGCGTCAAGCTCTCCGCTTGCAACTGCGTTGTTGGGCAGTACATAATCATCGTAAATTGTAATCTGAAGATCGTAGCCTTCCTTAGCGAGCTTGTCCTTTACAAATTCGAGTATCTCGCCGTGAGGTGTAGCTGTTGCACCGATCTTGATAACGTTGTCTGTGTCTGCTGTGCTTTCAGCTGAGCTTTCTGCCGAGCTTGCAGCAGATGATGCTGTGTCTGATGATGAAGCGTCATTTGAAGAAGCTGTCGAGCTTGTGCCGTTTGAACTGCACGCTGTGAGTGTTGCGCCTGCAAGAGCCGCTGTAAGTATTAATGATAAAATCTTTTTCATGTCAATTCTCCGTTTCTGCGGTTTTACCGCCTGTCAATGTTGTATTTTGTTTATCGTTTATCTTTCTTTGTTCTGCACCGTTAGTTTACGGGTTTTATCTCTTTATATACAACATCGGCACATTCGTCCGAAACGGAAATTCTGTCGCAACAGCTTTATGAAAAGCAGTGACATATTATATCTCTCCTTACTTGTTTATACGTTTGTCTGCCTTGCGTGCTATCAGCATACCAAACTCCTGAATAAGCTGTACTATGATAACCGTGAGCAGAACGCATATCCACACAATATCGTTATTGAAACGCTGATAACCGAATGAGATAGCTATCATACCAAGTCCGCCGCCGCCAATCGTTCCTGCCATTGCCGAGTAGCCGAGAATGGTTACAAGTGAAATGACTGCGCCGACCATAAGTGCGGGCTTTGCTTCGGGGATAAGCACCTTATATATTATCTTGAATGTTGAACTGCCCATTGCCTGAGCCGCTTCAATAACGCCTTTGTCAACCTCTTTGAAAGAGGATTCTGTCATTCTTGCCACATAAGGTATAGCCGCTATAACGAGCATTACTATCATCGCCTTATTGCCAAGACTTGTTCCGACAATAACCTTTGCCGCCGGTAAGCAGGCGACCATCAGAATGATGAACGGGATACTGCGGAAAATATTAACTAAAATACCGATTATTTTGTTGAGCCACGGGATAGGGTGGATTCCATCCTTATCGGTCACTGTAAGCAGTACGCCTATCGGAAGTCCGAAAACGTAAGCTACGAATGACGAGATGAACGTTAAGTATATCGTTTCCCATATACCCTGTAAAAGTACGCCTTTATCCCACAGCTGTATAAGATCGCCTGACATTTTTCTTCCCCCTTACACCTGTGAATAGGTAACGCTGTTGGCTTTAAGATATGCTGTTATCTTTTCTGCCGATGTATCATCATCGGGCAGCTGTACCAGAATCTGACCGTATGCCTTGCCGTCAATGTCCTTTGTATCTGCGTGAAGAATATTGACGGGAGTGCTGCATTTTAATATCATATCGGATAACAGCGACTTTGAAGAATTTTCGCCGTTGTAGATAATTCTTATCTTCTTTCCGTGTTCGCTTGTTACCGGAAGCTCGCCCTGCGGCATTATGAGCTTTTTGGCAATATCCGACCTGGGATTTGCGAATACCGTTCTTACATCGCCTATCTCTGCAACTGTGCTGTTATCAAGCACTGCGACCCTGTCGCATATACTGTCTATTACCTTCATCTCGTGAGTTATCACTATTATGGTAACTCCGAGTGTGCGGTTGATTTTTTTAAGAAGCTCAAGCACCGACCTTGTTGTGTCGGGGTCGAGTGCGCTTGTTGCCTCGTCGCACAGAAGATAGTGCGTTTTTGCGGCGAGCGCTCTTGCTATCGCTACTCTCTGCTTCTGTCCTCCCGAAAGCTGTGACGGATACGCCTTTGCTTTATCGGAAAGTCCTACAAGCTCGAGCAGGCTTTCGGCTCTCTTTACAGCATCGGATTTTTTCATGCCTGCGATTTCAAGCGGATAGCAGATGTTCTTTATTACGTTTCGCTGTGCGAGAAGATTAAAGCCCTGAAACACCATTCCGATGTTTTGTCTTGTTTTAAGAAGCTCTTTTGTTTTAAGACTTCCCAGCTCCTTGCCGTCAATTATTACCTGTCCCGAGGTCGGGCGCTCAAGGTAATTTATACAGCGGACGAGCGTGCTTTTGCCGGCTCCCGAAAGTCCGATGATGCCGAATATCTCTCCGTCGTTTATTGTTATGTTGATGTCTTTTATCGCAGTAACGCTGCCTTTTGAGGTGCGGTACGTCTTTTCAAGGTTTTTAAGCTCTATCATATATCCTCCCATAAAAATAACGGACGTTTATTTTACGTCCGTGCGTTTGAATATCCGACAGGCTCAGACTTTCTTTCGGGACAGACGTATTATATTGTTTGCACACATTCGCATTTTATTGTTTGCGGTTGTCGGTTTCATCCGGTCAGCCCCTTTCGTTTTCGTTGTTATGAGTATAACACACTAAACCTATGTTGTCAATAGGTTTAGTGGATTTAGCTTGTCGAAAATAATTGCACAATCCTTATCGCTTTTGTAGGTTTTGTATAAACGATGCTGAAATAAATATTACGGTAATTATTGACTTTTAAGAAGCGGTGTGTTATAATTGAGTAAACTCAAGACTAAACTGTTGATTATAATACTGAGGCTGATAAGGAGGATACAAATTGAAGGGATTACAGCCAAAGGGCATAGCAAGACGGAATAAGATGCTGCTTGCGGCTATTCAGTTATTTTTAGAGCAGGGGTACGAAAAGACGACCACTGCACAGATAGCAAGAGCGGCAGGAATGTCACCGACTTCGTTCTTTGCGGCATTTGAAAATAAGGAAGCGTTGCTTCTGACGCTAACGCAGATCATGTTTGAAAATCAGTTTGCAAAGGCGAGGGCATTCGCAAAGGATATGGAGCCGCTCATGGTGTACTGCCTTGAAACGTCATTGCAGATATATATAACCGAGCTGTCCGAGCCGCTGAGGGAGATATATGTAATGGCATATACCCTGCCAAGCACTACGGAATATATTTTAAAAAGTACAGCCGTACAGATAAAGGCTATATTCTCGCTGTTTATGCCGGATGCGGAGGATAAGGATTTCTACGAGATGGATATAGCGTCGGGAAGTATCATGCGTGGCTTTATGGCGAGGAAGTGCGATATGTACTTCACGGTGCAGAAGAAGATAGAGCGTTTTCTTGAGTGCTGTCTTAAGCTGTATGATGTGCCTAAGGAAAAACGTGCGAGCCTTATAGAAGCGGTACTTGCGTTTGATTTGCACTCGGTAGCAAAAAGGCTTATAGATGAGATAATCGCAAAAGCGGAAACAGGGCTTGAAAAAGCAATCGAAAGTACGATAAACGAAAACGGATAATTACGGAGGTGGGTTATGTTCAGAAAGATGAAAACAAGGAAAAGGCTGGCGGCGTTAATAACGCTTATCACGCTGTTTGCGTTTTCAAGCGTGATGACGGTTATGACGGCGGCGCAGGAAGCGTCGCTTGTATCCGCAACGCTTACTACGGACAAGGAGAGTTATGAAGAGGGGGAAAACGTTAATATTGCTCTTACGGTGAAGAACGGCAATATTTACGGGATTGATAAGGTAAAGTCTGAAATCGGATTGCCGGACGGACTTACACTGAAGAAGGGCGAGCTTACCGACGGTGGATATACACTTGCGGCAGGACAGAGCAGGTCAAATGAGATAACGGCTTATATAGAGAAAGCTTCAAAGCCCGGCGATACTACCGACCCTGTAAATCCCGGCAATCCTGAAACGGACGGTTCTCTGTGTCCGCTGTGGCTGACGCTGAGCATTTTATCGGGAGGTACGCTTGCGGTTCTTGGCATTAAAAAGAAGTGCGGCAAGAAGATATTGTCACTGTTCTTATGTGCTGTAATCTCGCTGACAGCACTTCCGACAGATGTATTTGCAGACGAGGTCGTATTGCCGAATGCAAGCGGAAGTGTTACGGCAAGTAAGGACATAACCGTAAACGGTGCTAAAAAGACGATAACAGCAGAGGTTACATATAACGAGAATAAGCCCGCAGAAGAAGAGGTCACAGTGACCTTTGATGCGGGTGACGGTACACCGGTAGCCCCGATAACCTTAAAGAAGGGTGAAACGATAAGCAGACTTCCCGAATCATTCGGTGCGGGCAAGGCATTTATGGGCTGGTTTACCGATACGGCATTCACGACTGAATTTTTCACCAATACTCCGGTAAACGAGGATATGACCTTGTATGCCTCGTTTGTGGAATCTGCCGATGATTTCCAATCCGGTGTGAGAACCACCTACTATGTGGAGGATTGTGCGGAATATCAGCCGATCACGCTTATATGTGACGAAGAAATAACGGCAAATAATGTATGGGAGTACATCACCTTATTTGCGTATACGGGTGATACTCCGGAAAATTTCGTTGTAACATCAAACGAGAAGGATGAATATACACTCGTTCCCGAAACCGCATACACAGCCGGCTGTATGTACCGTATGACAGCAGGCGAGGGAGTTACATTCAAGGGTCTTGACGATACGGTAAACGAGTATACATTCAAGATATACAAAGAGCAGACTAATATAATCGAGGTCAGGGACAATATCAAGTATCTCGACAAAACTAAGCTGATTGCTACCGAGAACATTAACGAATATATGCTTTCGGCGGAATATTTTGAGGAAAATGCTCTTGCTGTGGGCGATGTGCTTTGCATTGACAACGGCACGAAGAATTTTACCGAAGACTGCCTGTTTGTAAAAATTACAGATACAATAAAGGACGGAAACATTTACTACATTCAGACAGCCGATTGCGAAGCGGAAGATGTTTATGACAATGTTGATGTTTATTTTGTCGAGCCTGCAAAAAATAAGTTCCTTGAGGAGCAGATCGACACCGAGGCGATAGCGGAAGAAGTAAAGAACAGCGAGGGCGTACAGCAGCTGAACCTTGTGCTTGCGGCACTGCTTGCCGAGGATGAAACCGTAAACGAGATAATGGAGGGCGAGCCGCTTGTTACCGATACAGTAACCGCCACTGCTTATGCCGCTTCGGACGATGACAGATTAAAGGATTTCTCGGACTATTCACGTCCTAAAGAGGATACGCTCAAGAGCATCGCCGCAAGTCTTGCTATCGGTCTTTCCGTATCCGTAAAGGTCGGTGAAGCAGAAAATGATAACTTTACTACCGTTAATCCGGATTACTGGTCGGTCATTACATTCGAGTTGAATTATAAGACTACCATTAAGAAAAAACTCAAGGTAGATGCAACATTTACAGTAAGCGAATATCTTAATGTTTCATTCCAGGGCTATAATTCATTCGAATTCAAGTGGTTTGAGCTGCCTGAGCTTGAATTCAACTATGCGGCTAATATCTATACGCAGACGGATATTGAACTTAAAGTTCTTGTCTGCTCGGTAGGCGCAAACAGCTACAGGAATATCACGAGCGAAGTCGCAAAGATGCTCGGCAGTGACGAGAAGAACGATACCGCAGGTCTTGTAAAGGATGTCAAGGATATGCTTAACAAGAAGGGCGGAGAGATAGAAATATGCCGTATACCGTTCTTCACGGCATTTAAACCGCTGTCGCTGTTCCAGCTTAACTTTGAACTCAGCCTTGTTGTAAAGATGAATTTCGCAGGCGGTATAGGAAGTAAGTTCTCGATACTTGACGCAACGCAGGTAGGTACGCACGGCAACTCAAAGGATAAAGAGTTCAGTATGTACAAGAACAAGCTGGTCGAGGGCGACAGGTACAGCTTTGATCTTACGGTATTCGGATATGTCGGTGTCAAGATGGGCGTATCCGGACAGCTTACCGTATCGTTCACGGGACTCAGGCGACTGGGCGAGGTCGGCGTTGAGGTTCAGGTAGGTGCATATCTCGATATATACGGTCTGGCAAAATATCACGTCGTCAAACCGGATCACCGATACAGTACGGTATACCGGACGCTGACGGGCGGATTCTATCTTGAAGCGGGAATTTATCTCGAAGTAAATCTTGTCGCAGAATCAAAGGTATTCAAATTGCGGCTTGAAGCACCGCTGATACCAGAAATCAAGTGGCCGTTGTTCTCAATGGGCGACAAAAACCTTGTTATATGCCTTAACGATGTGACAACTCCGATATTATTCAGCTCAAACGGCACTTACTGGGGAGAAGTCAATATTGATAATCTTCCGGCAGTGTCCGCACAGACGCTTGATATTACAACAGGCGTGATAAATTACAATGCATCTGTACCGTGGAGCAAGCTGTCGATGAATGTTTCGGGCGAAGGCTTCAGAATGCTCTATGACAGGAGAGGAACATTTATCCGTTACGAGCAGCCATTCAGTATGTCCGGCTTCTACAAGAACAGTACAGCCGAAGGTGTCGGTCAGATACACTATACAGGCACGTCACTTCAGTTCACAAAGACCGCCGACCCCGAAATGAGCCTTACAAAGTCGGTAAAGGTCATCTGGTACGATGAGTCGAGAGTTAAGGAAGAGGACGTAGGCAAGATATTCACTGTCAATTTCTACAGAGAGGTTGACGGAGTTAAAACTCTTGTTGAAACAAGAAAAGTACCTGCGGGCAGTCTTGCAGGCTCTTACAACACAAATAACGCTCCGGATAGCTGGAAGTACATTGACTGCGAGTGGAAGGACCAAGACCCGTACTTCATAACCGTTGACCACGACAACTACGAAATAGTATACACTGCAACAAGAGCGCAGACTCTTATGGAGATAGAATACTATGATGCCGTAAACAAAGAGTGGGTAGTAGAACTGTGGGCAGTGAATGCCGGCGATGTTCTTAAAGTACCCGATAACTCCAGTGACGAGTATATGAAGCTGACCTCATGGCACGCAACATACGGAGTACCGTTCGGTTTTGAAAAGATGTATAAGTATGCCGGTGATAAGCTGAGAGCGATAGACTCCGGATGCCGCAAGGATTACTATACAAGCGGTCAGCCTACAGATAAACCGCTTTACAAGGTTACGGGCAACACCCAGAGAGCTGCTTCCGAAAACTTCTATTTCAATCATCACAACGACTATCAGAAGGTTGCACTCCACTTCAGTGCAAATTACGACAGAGCGCTGATGAACGTAACGTACAATTACTATAATTATGCCGGCGATAAGAAGTCTACAACCGTAAAGACACCTTACGGTACAAGACCGGAATTCTTCCTGTCAAGCTGGCCTTACGGTAAGAAATTCATAGGCTACAGCCCTGACGGTGGCAAAACCGTATACGATGCTGATACCGTATATAATGAGCAATTGCCTTATGTATATGAGGATACCGTATACGATGCGGTTTACGAAGCCGGAATATTCGATGTTGAAATCCAGTATTATGATGATGTTGCCCGTGAATTCAAGACATATAAGACGCTGAAAATAGAGGGCGGCTCAAAGGTACCTCAGTCGGTATTTGACGAGGCGTGGAGCAAGAGCAACCGGCAGGAGGGTACAACGATACAGTTCATCGACTGGAGCGATGTATACCTGAGTGAAGAATACGGCGATGCTTACCTCAATGAGTTTATACCCGACAAGACGCTCATTTACAAGAGTATTATACTCCGTCCGAGATTCAAACGTAATGTTACAATTAAGCTGGACGCAGGTGACGGCAGACTGATATTTGAAGAAAGCAAAGAGTTCAAGAGCTACAGTCAGGATAAATACGAGGTAGAAATTTCACGTTGGGCAACCAAGGACGCCGACAAGTATAACGATTATCAGCCTACAGGCTGGAAGGACAGCACTACAGGCGAGATATATGCCTTAGGTCAGACGGTAAAACTCGATTATTCGACAACGCTGACAGCAATCTATCAAGCTACGCCCAAGACCTATACGGTAAATGTATCCACACCGTACGGTGCGCTTCTGAACGGAGAAAAGACCGATAAATTCAGCGGCGGATATGATGATTATCTCGCATTCGTTGAAAAGTACAATAATTATACTCCTGCAGATGTCGAGGGCGAGGGATATACTCTCGTGTTCAAGGGTTCATCAAGCAAAGCGTCCGAGGACGGTCTGACGCTTGATATAGTCTTTGGCAACTGGCAGAAGAATGTTCACAAGCACACATTAATACTTTACGCAAACGGCGGTAAGCTGACAGGAAGCGATGAACGCACAGCGGATTACGGTACTCAGATCAAGCTGTCAGATATGGCGACTGCGTCAAAGACGGACGACCTGAGAGATTATATCTTCGGCGGCTGGAAGGACGAGGACGGAAATATCTACGGCGCTGACGATATAATAACGCTGACAAAGGATACGACATTGACAGCAGTATGGAAAAACGGTGCATACAAGGAATACACGATAACCTTTGTCCTCGATAGTAAGACGATAAAAAGAGTGACCTATCACTATGGCGATGCACTTCCCGTATTTGACGCACCTGAAGAAGCTGACGGATATATCTTCGGCGGCTGGTCGTGGTTCGGCACTGAGGGCGCATTATCCGGACAGCCCGACACGATGCCTGCATCAACGCTTACTGCAATAGGTACGACCACAAAGTGTTATATATCTTACGAATTTGACGGTACGGTATACGGCACAAAGGAGGTCGGCAAGATAGGCGATACGATAACCCTTATCGCAAAGCCGACAAAGGATTATTACGATGTGACCGAATGGTCTGCAGACGGTATCACTGTAACAGACGGCAAGTTTGTAATGCCTGCTCACGATGTTACATTCAAGGCAACCTCATCGCCTAAGTTCTATAATGTCAATATGACGGTTGACGGCAGCATAAGCTCCGACAGCCCGATGAAAGCACAGTATATGAGTACGGTAACGCTTCCCGAACCTCCCAAAAAGAGCGGCTATACTTACTACTGGCAGTCCGATGATGTTGCTATTTATGAGGAAAGCGGCGAATACAAGTTTACGATGCCTCATAATGATGTAAGTGTTGAGTGCGTTTACACAACGGCAACCTACAATGTCTACTATATGATAGACGGCGAGGCTACGCCGTATATGACTATCACCGATGTCCCTGCAGGCAAGGAAATGTTCGCCTATATTGACCCGCCACGCAAGGAAGGCTATCTGTTCAACGAAACGTGGATATGCACGGATGTTTCTCTTGTTAATAAGGAAGGCAGATACACAATGCCCGACAGAGATGTTTACTTCTGTGGAAGATTTGCCAAGAACGATGACACTATGGTTAGGCTCGGCGTAGAAGTGTATGTTGACGGCAATCCGGAAACACATTATACTCTTTACACGAACAGAGGCGAAACCGTAACGCTCCCCGATATATTCATGGACGGATATACAAAGTCATACGAAAGCGACACGCTGACAGTCACAAACGGAAATGTCACAATTCCGACAGGCGATGATGTCTTTGAGGTATCGCTCAGGATAAATTTCACCAAGAGCTGATAAGCTACGGATAAAAGCCAAATAAGAACATACAGCCCCGACCGCAAGGTCGGGGCTGTAACTGCATAATCGTATAAAAAATCCTCACGTTTTACCGTGAGGATTTTTATGCTTATGTGATTACTTAACTATCGTAATATCTGAGCCGAACCACTTTGTTGAGATTTCGCCGAGCTTACCGTCAGCCTTCATCTCGCTGAGTGTCTTCTGAACTGCGTCACGCAGTGCCTGATCGTTCTTTCTGAATGCGATAGCGTACTGTTCTTCTTCAAGACCCTCTGCCAGCTTCTTGTAGTCCTTGCCGGAGTTCTTGATCTCATAGTCTGCAACTACTTCATCAAGGAATACAGCGTCAACAACACCAAGCTCAAGCTGCTGTAATGCTTCTACATTTGTAGCGATGGGGCTGATCGTTATATCGTCCTTGATTGCGCTGTTTTCAAGTATTGTCTGTGCCGAAGAACCGTTCTGAACAGAAATCTTCTTGCCCTTGAGGTCGTCCATCTTTGCAACTGTCGAATCGCCCTTTACAACGAATACCATAGCGTTCTTCATATAAGGCTCTGAAAGATTCATCTTTTCCTGACGCTCTTCGTTTATGCTAAGACCGTTCCATACGCAGTCGCACTTGCCGACATTAAGGTCGGTTGTGAGCGTATCCCAGTTGATAGGCTGTTTTACGAGCTTTACGCCGAGTCTGTTGCAAACTTCCTTTGCTACGTCAATATCGAAGCCTACGATCTCGCCGTTCTCGTCTGTGTAGCCCATAGGCTTGAATGTTGCGTCAAGACCTAATATGAACTGACCTGCGTCCTTTACCTTCTGCAGTGAGTTGTCACCCTCTGCCTTGCTTTCTGTGACAGATGTGCTGTCGCCTGCTGTTGCACTGCTGTCTGCGGTTGAAGAATTACCGTTTGAGCTGCAGCCCGCAAGACCGAGCGTAAGAGCGGCTACCATAGCTACGGCAATTGCCTTAAGATTTAATTTTTTCATTTTTATTTCCTTTCTGAGCGCTTTACACGCCTTAAAAATTACTTTAATATAGTAACACACAAATATGAAAAAGTAAATAGGCAAAATGAATAAAACGGCGGAAATTTGCAGGATTTCAGCAAATTTCCGCCGTTTTTTTGTTTTCGAAGCCGATATTATCAATAAAGATATTCATATTGCGAAATGTCGGGGCATTTTGAGGGCTGAAGCTCGTCTTCCTTGAAGCTGTATCTGATATTCTGATTATACATATACCACAGGCAGACTCTCATACCGCTCATTTCAAGGTGAGTGCCGTCCTCAAAGGCATACTTTTCCTTCAGCTTGTTATCACTGCCTTTAAGAAGGGCGGTAGGATCGACAAAATGATAGTGACTATAGTAGCAGTTATCAATCGCATATCGCAGTGCAGAATTATACTCGTCTATCTTTTCGTTCTTGCAGAACTTACTGCGGACGGGAGTTACAGCCATAATAATGAACTCGCTGTTCGGGCTTGCCTGCTTGCACTGGTAGAGAAGCTGCATATAGTTTTCTACAAACTGCTCTTTCGTGGTAAGGTTTACATCGTTAAGCCCCATTGAGAAAAGAACGTATTTAGGCTGTTTGTTGTAAAGGTGAACAAGCACATCTGTGCTTAAATTGCCCGATGTTATAAGGAACTGGTGTATGTTCCACGCCGCAATGCTGGGTCGTGCAAGGTTGTTTTCCTGCTTGAAGTATCCTGCACTTGCAAAGCCGGAGCAAACGCTGTCACCGACAAGTGCGAACTGGTCGAAATATTTGTACATAGCGTCCGTGATGGTGTAATCAGGTTCGGGCTCAGGTACGGGCAGAGGCTCTTCTTCTTTTATCTGTGAAGTTGTCTTATCTGTATCGGCAGACGTGCTTTCGGTCTGCGAATATGTATTGTCATAGCTTATACCGCCGTCTGATATGTTGACGGCGTAAGCGTTATTGCAGGCTGTGCATATAACAGCCGCCGCAAGCGGCAGACACAGCAATATGAAACGTTTCTTAGGCGAAACGGAACCGTATTTATTATAAAGCATTATATTCCCTTATTCTGTAGGGCGGTACAAATTACCGCAAAAGTATATAGTAAACCGATGAGGTTATGTTTCTTATTTAATTATAATGCTGATTTTACACTTTTGCAAGAATAAATTTACAAAATGTCGAAATGGGTCAAAATTTCATTGAATTGCACAACGATAAGGCAGATTTCACAGAGTTTTTATGTAAAGTGTATTTTTTGCGGATCCCGGTACAATATGTTGTGCTTTTTACACGAAGTTACATTGAAAAATACAGGAAATTAAGCGAGGGCGGCGATAATCGTTTTTACCCGCAGTAAAACACAGCTATATTTATGACGCTGAAAGAAAAAGTATGATTATCGGTGAAAATGGCAGATAATAGCACAAGGCTATTATACCTTATCGGGTATAATCAGTGGGGGTGAATTATAAATTATACCCTTTAGGGTGTAAAAACTAAAGCAAACGCTTGACATTATACCCTAAAGGGTGTAAAATGTATTCAGATTATAACTGCGGAGATGATTTTCGGTGAATAAAATAGCACAGTTTATAAAAACTAAGAGGAAAGAAGCAGGGCTTACACAGGAAGAATTTGCGATGCGTTCCGGGCTTGGTCTGCGGTTTGTCCGTGAGCTTGAGCAGGGCAAGGAAACCGTGCGTATGGATAAGGTCAACACGGCGCTTGCAATGTTTAATATGGAAGCGGTGCCGGGAAGAAAGGAAGGCGGAAATTGACGATACTCAGAACAGCTTATGTTTATGTCAGAAATATTTTTGCAGGACAGCTTTGCGAAAGTGACGAGGGATATACTTTTACCTATGACAAGGCTTATCTCGAAAGCGAAAATGCAAGTGCCGTTTCACTTACTTTGCCTCTTAACGAAGAAGCATACAGTTCGAAAACCTTGTTTTCTTTTTTTGACGGTCTGATTCCTGAGGGGTGGCTTTTAGATGTGGTGAGCCGTAACTGGAAAATCGACAACAGGGACAGATTCGGTTTGTTATTGGTTGCCTGCAAGGATTGTATCGGTAATGTTACAATTATGGAGGAAAAATTATGAAATGTCTGTGCTGTGGAAAAGATATTGACAAAAACGGTGAAAACGGGTGGCATAAAAGCTGTATAAAGCGTTTTTTCGGTGCATCAAAATTACCTGAAATAGAAATTGATGATGAAACGCTGAAAAAACTTGCCGATGAAACGGTAAATAACGGATTGACCGTTCCGGGAGTGCAGAAAAAACTGTCATTGCATCTTATTTCGGAAAATAAGTCGCCAAAACTCACCATTGTGAATTTTCCTACAGGTTATATTCTAAAGCCTCAGGTGCCGCAGTATGAAACATTGCCTGAAGCCGAACATCTTGTAATGTCTATGGCGGATATAACGGGAATTTCAACTGTTCCGCACGCTCTTATAGGCAATAACGGTAATTATGCGTATATTACAAAAAGAGCAGACAGGATAATGAACACCGACAGAGTAGCAATGCTCGCAATGGAGGATTTCTGCCAGCTTGATTTAAGGCTTACGCAGGATAAATATAAAGGCTCGTATGAGCGCTGTGCAAAGGTGATAGAACGATACTCGTCAAGGGTGGGATTCGATATGACCGAGCTTTTTATGCGGCTTGTTTTTTCTTTTGTGACGGGAAACTCGGATATGCACCTTAAAAACTTCTCGCTGATAGAAACTGCCGAAAAAAGCGGTGAATATGTTTTATCCCCTGCGTATGATTTGCTGCCGGTAAATGTTATTCTGCCTGCCGACATTGAGCAGACCGCTCTTACGCTGAACGGGAAGAAGCGAAATATACGCAGGAAGGATTTTTATTCGTATGCCTATAAATGCGGTATTCCTAAAAATTCTGCAGAGAATATGATAAAAAAGGTAGTATCTTTAAAAGAAAAATATGAAGCTATGTGCCGTGATTCGTTGCTGTCGGATAATCTGAAAGAATGCTTTATACGTCTGATAAACGAAAGATGCGATATACTCAGCTGAAAAATAAACCCGACAGATACGTTTATTGAATCGTACCTGTCGGGTTTGTTTCATATTAAAGCACCTTTGATAAAAAGTCCTTAAGTCTTGGATTTTTGGGGTTTGCGAAGAATTCATCGGGAGGACCCTGTTCAACTATCTGTCCGTCCGACATAAACATTACTCTTGACGCAACCTCACGGGCAAATCCCATTTCGTGAGTTACGACAACCATTGTCATACCGTCGTCGGCAAGCTGTTTCATAAGGTCGAGAACCTCTCCTACCATTTCGGGATCGAGTGCCGAGGTCGGCTCGTCGAAAAGCATAACATCGGGCTTCATGGCAAGCGCACGGACGATAGCGATTCTCTGCTTCTGACCGCCCGATAACTGCGGAGGATAAGCGTCTGCCTTATCAGCAAGACCGACACGCTCTAAAAGCCGCATTGCCTCTGCGTCAGCCTCTTCCTTTGTCATAAGGCCGAGCTTAACGGGAGCTAAGGTTATGTTTTTCTTTATCGTCAGATGGGGGAACAGATTGAAGTGCTGGAACACCATACCCATCTTTCTTCTTATAAGGTTTACGTTAGCCTTGCGGTCGGTGATGTATTCACCTTCAACGCAGATACTTCCGCTTGTCGGCTTTTCCATAAGGTTAAGACAACGCAGGAACGTACTTTTACCCGAACCTGACGGTCCTATGATAACTACCTTTTCGCCTTTGTAGATATGCTCGTTTATCCCGTTGAGGACGTGGAGATTGCCAAACGATTTACTGAGATCCTTAACGTCTATCACTCTTGCCAAGCCTCCTCTCAAGCAGTTTCTGGAGTTTTGTCAGAATAAATACCAGTATCAGATAGAATGCCGCCGCAATGAGAAGCGGGGTAATAAGGTCATACGTCTTTGAGCCTACATACTGTGCCGCTTTGGTAATATCCGTTACCGCAATGTAGCCTGCTATCGAGGTTTCCTTTACCAGTACGATAAATTCGTTTCCGAGTGCGGGAAGTATGTTCTTTATAGCCTGCGGAAGCACGATAAGCCACATTGTCTGACCTGCGCCGAGACCCAGCGATCTTCCTGCCTCTGTCTGACCCTTGTCGATAGACTCGATACCTGCACGGACAATCTCCGCAACATACGCACCCGAATTTATACCGAAGCACAAAACTGCGGCAACTATTGCGTTTGCGCCTCTGTAGTTGAACAGAACTGCGTTTATGAGCAACAGCTGTACAAGTACGGGCGTACCTCTTATTACGAATACATACAGGTCGCATATCTTAGCTATCCAGCCGATACCTCTCCTGCCTGCGCATAACTGCTTTACTACTGCCACGAAAGCACCGATAAGAAAACCGAGAATAACCGCAAACAGCGATATGAGCAGTGTGTTTCCGATACCGCTTAAATAGAATTCATAACGGTTTTCTCTTATAAGCGCCTTGTCAATGGCATCCCATATACCAAGAAAGAAGTCCAATTCTTAATTCCTCCGTCTTATGCCTTTCAAAAAATACGGGCGGCATTTCACCGCCCGGTAGTTTTATCAGTCAGCAGAATTATTCAGCCTTGCTGTCAGCGTCGGCACCTGCACCTGTTGTGTGCTTGAGTGTGAACTCGTCAACCTTGCCTTCGTCAATCAGCTTCTGAAGAACCTTGTTTACCTTTTCTTCAAGCTCTGTGTTGCCCTTCTTGAAAGCGAAAGCGTACTTGTCTGTGAATACCTCGCCGTCAAGAATTTCAAGGTTGTCGTTACCCTTTACCATTTCTTTTGCGGGAAGCTCGTCCATAACGATGCAGTCAACCTTGTCACTCTTTAAGTCTTCTGCCGCCTGAACATACTTTGTATAACGTGAGGGCTCCTTCTTAAGATCGTCTGTTACATATGTATCGGCAACTGTTGACATCTGAACTGCGATCTTTGTGTCACCGCCGAGGTCGTCAACGCTCTTTACTCTGTTTGCACCCTTGAGTACAACGATAACCTGCTTTGACTTAGCGTATTCGATTGAGAAGTCCATAGCCTCCTGACGCTCGGGAGTAACCGAGATGCCTGCTGCTGCAAAGTCAACCTTGCCCTGCTGTACGGCTAAAAGCGCACCGTCAAAGTCCATTGACTGAATCTCAAGCTCCATACCGAGCTCCTTTGCAACTTCGTTTGCAATATCAACGTCGATACCTACAACATTGTTACCGCTCATATATTCATAAGGAGCGAAACCGGGTTCTGTAGCCATAATGAGCTTGCCGCCTGTTGTGTTTGACTGGCAGCCTGCCATAGCAAGACCGCAGGTAGCGGCAACGAGAATGCCTGCAATTATTCTTTTGATCTTCATAAAAATACCTCTTTTATATTTCTTTGTTTTTTGTGCGCTTTCTGCGCTATCGTTAATATTATAGTGCATTTCTTTTCAATAAGCAAGAGTTTTTCGTTTTTTTGTGTAAAATACATATAAAAAATGTGCCGCAGTGGGATGCTGTGGCACATAATCTTTGCTTTTCCGGCTTACTTTCTTGAGAATAAGCCCTTTTTCTCGTAAGGCTCGCTTGTAATGTCTTTAAGCTCGTAGCCGGTTGGCTGCATAACCTCTCTGATTTTGTCTTCGGAAAGCGCCTCTACGCTTATTATCACGGTTTCTCCCTTTGAATGAGAAGAAGTGACCTTCTTTACGGGAAAAGCATTTCTGATAGCGTCATTGACGTGTGATTCGCACATTCCGCACATCATTCCGTCAATTTTAAGTGTTGTCTTTACCATTGTAAATTCCTCCGTTACTTTATTGATATTACTTTATAGCCGCTGTTTTCAACGGCTTTTTTAAGCTGTTTGTCGGGAACTTCGCCTGAAAGCTCAGCCACTGCGATACCGTCTGTATGGCTTGCCGAAGCGCTTGCTACCTGCGGAATAGCCTCAAGTGCAGTCTTTACATGATGCTCGCATTTTTCGCACATCATACCCTTTATTTTTATCGTCTTTGTTATTTTCGCCGTGTCGGACGGCTGTATTGCATTATTATTCATCGGCTTTGCTTTTCTGTCGTGCTTTGTGCTGTACAGCCTGCAGAAATTTAGCCTTAACGCATTCGATACGACGCAGAAGCTGGAAAGGCTCATTGCCGCCGCACCGAACATAGGATTAAGCGTAAGCCCGAGCGGAATAAATACGCCTGCGGCAAGCGGAATGCCGATAACGTTATAGATGAACGCCCAGAAAAGATTTTCGTGTATATTACGCAGTGACGAGCGGGAAAGCCTTATCGCCGCAGGAACATCGGTAAGTCTGCTCTTCATCAGCACAACATCGGCGGCATCTATCGCAACGTCTGTTCCTGCGCCTATAGCGATGCCTGTATCTGCGGCGGTAAGCGCAGGTGCGTCATTTATGCCGTCGCCTATCATAGCGACCTTACCCTGTGCCTTTAGCGAGCGGATGACCGCCTCTTTTCCGTCGGGGAGAACGCCTGCTATCACCTCGTCAATGCCTGCTTTTTTGGCTACTGCCTTTGCGGTGCGCTCGTTATCGCCTGTCAGCATTATTACCCGTATGCCCATATTTCTGAGCTGTTTTACTGCATCGGGGCTGTCGCTCTTTATCGTGTCGGCTACTGCTATCATACCGAGCATACGGTTGTTTTTGCAGAAAAGCAGGGGAGTCTTGCCCTCACCTGAAAGACGGTCCGCTTCAGACTTTATTCTGTCGCCGACAGCAGTTTTTTCACCGATGAACTTAAGACTTCCGCCGTAAAGCGTATCACTGCCGATGGTAGCTGTAAGTCCGTTTCCGCTGAGTGCCTTGAAATTATCGACTGCTACTGACGGGATTTTGTGCTCAGTGCCGTAAACGTTTATCGCTTTTGCAAGCGGGTGTTCGCTCTTTGCTTCAAGCGACAGCGCAAGGCTGAGAAGCTCGTTTTCGGTAACATCTTCCGCAGGGATTATATCCGTTACGACCGGTTCTCCTGCTGTTACGGTGCCTGTTTTATCAAGCACTGCTATCTGAGTTTTTCCTGTCTGCTCAAGCGAAACAGCGGTCTTGAAAAGAATGCCGTTCTTTGCGCCGACACCGTTTCCGACCATTATTGCAACGGGAGTGGCAAGTCCGAGTGCACACGGACAGCTTATTACAAGCACCGATATTCCTCTTGCCAGAGCATAAGCGAAATCCTGTCCGAGCAAGAGCCACACTATCGTAGTGACAACGGCAATTGCAATAACGGTCGGAACAAATATTCCCGATACCTTGTCGGCAATCTTCGCAACGGGCGCTTTTGTTGCCGCCGCATCGCTCACCATTTTTATTATCTGCGATAAGGTGGTATCCTCGCCTACACGGGTAGCCCTGCAGGTGATGAAGCCCGTCTGATTTATGGTAGCCGCCGAAACATTATCTCCGACCGTCTTATCTACCGGTATGCTTTCGCCTGTCAGTGCGGATTCGTTGACCGTGCTTTCGCCGTCTGTTACTACTGCGTCAACGGGTATGCTTTCGCCCGGACGTACAACGAATATATCGCCCTTCATCACTTCTTTGGCAGGAACAGTATGCTCCGTGCCGTTTCTTATTACGTTTGCGGTCTTAGGGGCTAGGTTTACAAGCCCTTTCAACGCATCGGTGGTTTTGCCTTTGGAACGGGCTTCGAGCAGTTTTCCGACTGTGATGAGCGTCAGTATCATAGCCGCCGATTCAAAATAGAACTCGTCCATATACATCATAACGGCATCTGAATTTTGGTGAAGCTGTGCATCGGTCATCATAAACAGGGCGTATACGCTCCATACAAATGACGCACCCGAGCCGAGTGCCACAAGCGTATCCATATTCGGCGAGCGGTTGATAAATCCCTTGAAGCCGTTTATAAAGAACTTGCCGTTTATAACCATTATAATTGCGCTTAGCAGCAACTGTACAAGTCCCATAGCCACATGATTTCCGTCAAACCATGACGGAAGCGGAAATCCCCACATCATATGACCCATTGAGAAGTACATAAGAATTACAAGAAAAACGATTGACGCTATCAGCCTTTTTCTAAGTCCGGGCGTTTCGGTATCACGCAGTGAACCGCCATCGGTATCGTTATTTTCTGTTTTTGCGCCTTTCAGCCTTGCACCGTAACCTGCTTTTTCAACCGCAGAGATTATTTCCTGCGGTGATGCTGTACCCTCGACACCCATTGAATTTGTAAGCAGGCTCACCGAACACGAGGTTACGCCCTTTACCTTGCCGACCGCTTTTTCCACTCTTGCACTGCAGGCGGCACAGCTCATGCCGGTGACATCGTACTGCTCCATAATAAGACCCTCTTTCTTTTGCTGTATATCTTTATATTATGTCCGTCTTACGTTATTTCATCAGCTTTTGCAGAGTTGTGACAAGCTCGTCTATGACCTCGTCCCTGCCTTCTCTTATATCTCTTGCAACGCAACCTCTTATATGGCTTGCCAGCAGTTCCTTATTGAAGGCGTTCATTGCGGCGTTGACTGCGGCGGATTGAATAAGCACATCGTTGCAGTATGCGTCATTCTCAATCATAGCCTCGATGCCACGCACCTGTCCTTCAATGCGTTTAAGGCGGTTAAGAAGCGCCTTTTTGTGCTTTTCGTCCCTTACGGTATGCTTTTCACAACACGGACAGACTTTTTTGACGATCGTTTTATTTTCACTCATAGCGTTACCTCTGATTTTTGCTGTAGCTTTAATATACCCTCACGGGGTATTTATATTATATACTCCCCGGGGGTATTTGTCAAGGATAATTATATAATTTTTCGATAGCACGATGTCGGTTCTGTTATTCGGAATACAGAGCGAAATATAGGTGTGACACAATTCCTTAGATATAAAAAATTAAAAAAACGGGTCGCAGGGCGGTTGCAGTGCAAAACAGCACTTCGGCATCTGTCCGCACATTTCCCGATAATCCGGAAAGCACTTTCGAAATAGTAATTGTGCGTATTTACCGAAGAATACGATGCGGAATTGTGCAAAACGGAAAATTTTCAGAATCTCTTGAAAAACAGTAGGATTTATGCTACAATCAAACTGCCGGAAACGTTTTCGGTAATTTAATTCAGACAACAGGTGAGCCATTGACTATAAAGGATATTGCAAGACTTGCCGGCTGCGGCGTGAGCACGGTTTCACGGGCGCTTAACGGCAGTAATGAGATAAGCGAACAGACCAAAGAACGCATAAATGAGGTTATCCGTCAGTATAACTATACGCCTAACGGCAATGCACGCCGTATGCGCAGGAGCGCAGAAAAGACCATACTGCTCATCGTTAACGGCAGCAGTAACCTGTTCTTTTCACCGCTCATTGAGCAGATACAGATAGCGGCTTCTTCCGCAGGATTTCAGATTGCAGTGAATCACATTGACGAGCAGGAGGACGAGGTGCAGTTTGCGTCAAGGCTCTGCACGGAGTTAAGACCTGCCGGGGTGATATTTCTCGGTGGCGATATGCGAAACTTCAAAAGGAGTTTTGCACGGATAAAACTGCCCTGTATACTGAGTACGGCAAACGCTGAGGAGCTTGGCTTTGAAAACCTTTCCTCCGTCAGTGTTGACGACTATGAAGGCGGCAGAGCGGCGGCAGAACAGCTGTTCGACCGTGGTCACAAAAAAGTCGGGATACTCGGCGGCGACCTCAGCTCCTACGGCCCTTCGGGATTGCGTTACGGCGGTTTTTGCAGTGTATGCTCTGAGCGGGGTGCGGATATTCCCGACAGCGAACTTTGTGCATATACGTTCAGCTCTGCTTATGAGGCGGCAGTGGCACTTTATCACAAGTGCAAGGGTATGACGGCGGTATTCGCCATGTCGGATATTATCGCCGTGGGTGCTGTACGGGCATTTCTCGATATGGGAAAGCGAGTTCCGGAGGATATTTCGGTGCTTGGCTTTGACGGAATTGAATTGTCTGAATACAGCAACCCCAGAATAGCAACATTAGCCCAGCCGATCCACCAGATTTCAAGTCTGTCTGTGCGTATGCTGGTGAATATGATCGAAGACGGCGCCGAGGCGAGCCATGTAACGCTCAGGGCGCAGTTCAGGTCGGGCGGCTCAATGGGCAGAATATAGATTTTGTTGGAGGTCAACATGAGAAAAAGCGGTATCTTACTGCACATTGCGTCACTGCCGAACAAATACGGCATCGGCACGATGGGCAGGGAAGCCTATAAATTCGTTGACTGGCTCAGAAGCGCCGGTCAGAGTCTGTGGCAGATACTTCCGCTGTCACAGACGAGCTTTGGGGATTCACCGTACCAGAGTTTTTCCATATATGCCGGAAATCCTTACTTCATCAGCCTTGAGGCACTGGAGGAGGAGGGACTTCTGAAGCATAAGGAATATGCGGATATAAACTGGTGCGAGAATCCGAGATATATCGACTACGCCACGATGTACGAGAACTTCTATAAAGTGATGAGGCTCGCATTCGGGCGCTTTTCTAAGGGCAGAAATGGTAACGTTTCCGAAGAATATAAGGCATTCGTTGCCGAAAATCCCTGGCTTGAAAATTACACGCTGTTCATGGCACTAAAGGACGCACACGGCGGTAAAAGCTGGTGCGAGTGGGAAACACCGCTTCGCCTGCGTGACGTAACGGCGGTATATTCCGCAAAGAAGAAGTACGCAAAGGATATGGAGTTCTACGCATTCCTTCAGTTCGAGTTCTTCCGTCAGTGGTACAAGCTGAAGAAGTACGCAAATGACAACGGGATACAGATTATCGGTGATATTCCGATATACTGCGCTCTTGACAGCGCGGATGTCTGGTGCGAACCGCAGCTGTTTCAGCTTGACGGCGACAGAGTGCCTACCGTCGTTGCGGGATTCCCTCCGGACGCATTCTCGGAGGACGGGCAGTTGTGGGGAAACCCCATCTACGATTGGGACAGAATGAAGCAGGAAAACTATCGCTGGTGGGTCGGCAGAATGAGCTTCGCAAAGAAGCTGTATGATATTGTCCGTATAGACCACTTCATCGGTTTCAACAGCTACTATGCCATACCGTTCGGTAGCAAGACCGCACACGGCGGCGAGTGGCACGATGGTCCGAAATACGATCTGTTCAATGTCATTAAGAGAGAAACAGGAAAGGGCGGTATCATAGCGGAGGATCTTGGAATAATCACTCCGTCTGTGAGAAAACTTCTCAAGCAGGCGGCATATCCCGGAATGAAGGTACTGCAGTTTGCTTTTGACCCTACAGGAAAGAGCGAGTATCTTCCGCAGAACTACACATCGCAGAACTGCGTTGTGTATACATCCACTCACGACAGCGATACGGCGCTTGGCTGGTTCAACAACCTTGATCGTAAAACGAAGCAGTTCGTGAAGGAATATCTCGGGGTGCGCCATGCGGCCGAACTGCCCGAGGCATTCATCGACATCGCCTGGAAAAGCACCGCAGATATGGCTATGACTACAATGCAGGAACTGTGCGGATTTGGAACCGAGGCACGCATAAACGTTCCCTCCACCATCGGAAATAACTGGCGCTGGAGGACACTGGAGAGCGACTTTACCGCTCAGAGTGCGGCGTATCTCGACAGACTGACCGAAATAAGCAACAGAAAACCTCCCGTTAAAAAATCAAGAAAAAAACGATAATTGAAAGGAGCATAATATGAAGATTGAAAATTTCAAGGAGAAGCTCGTTTTCCTCTGCGAGAAGGAATATCACGCACAGCCAAGGGAGCTGACGGCAAATCAACTGCACTGTGCGGTTTCAAAACTCGTTATGGAGGAGCTTTCTCCTGTGTGGGACAAGAGCCGTACGGCACACGATAAAGCACGCAAGGCAAGCTATCTCTCCATGGAGTTTCTGGTGGGTCGTGCAATATACAACAACCTGCTGTGTCTTGGGATACTTGACAGCACAGCCGAGGAGCTGAAAGCGCTCGGCGTGGATATTTCAGAATTCGAGGAGGTCGAGGACGCCGCTCTCGGTAACGGCGGTCTGGGCAGACTTGCGGCTTGCTTTCTGGACAGTGCGGCTGCACTTGATCTTCCGCTGGACGGCTACGGAATACGCTATAAGTACGGTCTGTTCAAGCAGGGCATCAAGGACGGATTCCAGACCGAAACCGCTGACGATTGGCAGAGATACGGCGACCCGTGGAGCGTTCGTCGTGAGCAGGAAACTGTTGTGATACACTTCGCTGACGGTGATGTTAATGCAGTTCCCTATGACTATCCCGTTATCGGATACGGCACTGAGAATGTAGGCACTCTGCGACTCTGGCAGGCTGAAACCGACGATGAGTTCGATTTTGACCTGTTCAACCGCAGTAAGTTTACCGAAGCCGGCGAAAAGAAGCGTGCCGCCGAGGACATTTCCCGTGTGCTTTATCCCAATGACGAAACAGAGGCAGGAAAGATACTCAGACTGAAGCAGGAATATTTCTTCAGCGCCGCCGCAGTTGCTGATCTTATCAGAAAGCATAAGGCGATTTTCGGCACAATGGAGAATTTTGCTGATTACAATTGCATTCAGATGAACGATACTCATCCCGTTATCGCTCTGCCGGAGTTTATCCGAGTGGTAATGCGTGACGAGGGCTGGAAGTTTGACAAGGCTTTCGAAGCGGCAAAGAAGGTGTTCAACTACACCAACCATACCATCATGCAGGAAGCGCTTGAGAAGTGGGACAGCAGACTTATCGAACGAATAGTCCCCGAAGTGTACAGCGTTATGATAATGCTCAACGAGGCATTCGAATCCGAAATGCACCGCAGGAATGTTCCGCAGGATAAGCGTGCGGTTATGCGTCTTATAAAGAACGGCACCGTGCATATGGCAAATATTGCGGTATTCGGTTCTTCCTATGTGAACGGCGTTGCGGCTATACACACAGAGCTGTTAAAGACTACCGTGCTGAAGGACTGGTACGAGCTGTACCCCGAGAGATTTCAGAACAAGACAAACGGCATCACACAGCGCAGATGGCTGGCTTTGTGCAACCGTGAGCTTTCCGCACTCATTACCGAACTGCTCGGTGATGACAGCTGGGTAACCGACCTTGACAAGCTAAGCGGCCTTAAAAAGTATGCGGACGATGAGAGTGTGCTTCGCCGCTTTATAGATATAAAGCACGCTAAGAAGCAGCAGCTTGCCGACTTTATCAAGAAATCGGAGGGAATTGAAATCGATCCGAAATCCGTTTTCGATATTCAGATCAAGCGTCTGCACGAATACAAGCGTCAGCTTCTGAACGCATTCTCGATACTGTATCTTTACTACGAGATAAAGGACGGAAATCTCAGGGACTTCACCCCCACTACATTCATTTTCGGCGCAAAGTCCGCACCCGGATATTACCGTGCAAAAGGCATTATAAAGTTTATTAACGAGGTAGCAAAGCTTGTGAACTCCGACCCGGATACAAAGGATCTGCTGAGAGTGGTATTCGTGAGCAATTACCGTGTTTCCTATGCGGAGAAGCTGGTGGCTGCGGCTGATATTTCCGAGCAGATCTCCACGGCGGGTACAGAAGCGTCAGGTACAGGCAATATGAAGTTTATGCTCAACGGCGCAGTTACGCTCGGCACACTGGACGGAGCTAACGTTGAGATTGCCGAGGAAGCCGGAGCAGAGAACGAATATATCTTCGGTGCGACTGTAGAGGAGCTGGAGAAGATTATGCCACACTACGTTCCCCGTGACATTACAGAGAGCGATCCGAAGATCAAGCGTGTGGTATCCGCACTCATTGACGGTACCGTTTCCGACGGTGGAAGCGGCGTGTTCAGAGAGCTTTATTTCGCACTTATGGAGGGTGCAAGCTGGCACGTTCCCGATAATTACTACCTTCTGGGCGACCTTGACAGCTATGTTAAGGCAAAGCTGGCAGTAAACCGTGACTACAGCAACGAGCTTGCGTTCGCAAAGAAGTGCTGGCTGAATATCTGCTCTGCGGGTAAGTTCAGCTCAGACCGCACTATCGCTGAATATGCGAAGGATATATGGCATATCGGCAAGGTGTAATTTACCGAGTTTTGTATCGGATTCTATTTTGGTTTCGTTTGCAGTGAAACGTGTTATATGGATTGTAACAACGTTTCACCGGAAACGTTGCCATTATCCACAAAAGCGACAGATGGTAATTGGCTATTATGACAAATTTACAATTGTTTTTTTAATTTTTAAAAATAATTGTATAAATTCGCTTGACAGAGCAAAAAAATCTGTTATAATTAAACCAGAATTTCGAACCAAGTAATCAAATTTCGAAACATAGCCGAATCTGCAGGGTAGCACAGACAGCCTGCTTTTGATTTTAGGATTTTTGTTTCGAAACAAGACTAAAGTTTCGAAATGCAATAAAAGTAAGCAAGTGATTATATTCAGGAGGAATTAATTATGAAGTACAGGAAGATCATGACAGCGATAGCTTCTATGACAATGGCAGGCGTTATGCTTGCCGGATGCTCCAGCAATGCTACAAGCGGCACAAGCAGTACAGACAGCGGCTCTGCGGCAGGCAACAGCACAGCTTCTTCGGGCGGCAGCGAATCCACCGCCGGCAGCGAGAAGGTTAGCCTCACGGTATGGGGTCCGCAGGAGGATCAGGAACTGATCAAGAAGATGTGTAACGAATTTGCAGCTGCAAATCCCGAAAAGACCTACTCCTTCACCTACGGCGTTGTCAGCGAGGCAGACGCTCAGAAGGAAGTTAACAAGGACATCTCGGCGGCGGCTGACGTATTCGCTTTCGCTTCGGACCAGACTGCTATACTGGTGAACGCAGGAGCACTCTACAGAGTAACAAAGAACAAGGATAAGATCGTTGCGGAAAACTCTGAAGCATCTATTTCAGCGGCTTCGATAAACGGCGAGCTTTACGGCTATCCTTATGTATCCGATACCTACTTTATGTACTACGATAAGTCCAAGCTGACAGAGGACGATGTAAAGTCGATTGAAAGCATTATGTCAAAGAATATCGACGGCGTTACAACAAACTTCGCTTTCGATACAGATAACGGCTGGTATCAGGCAGGCTTCTTCTTCGGCGCAGGATGCAAGCTCTTCGGTGATGACGGAACCGATCCCACAAAGTGCGATTTCAATAACGAGCGTGGCTATATGGTAGGCGAATATCTCATTGACCTGGTAGCTAACCCCAAGTTCGGCTCCAACTTTGATGATTCGCTTGTAAAGTCAGGCTTTGCAGATGGCACTTTAGCAGCTGCAGTTTCCGGTGTATGGAACGCAGGCGAAATCCAGAAATCTCTCGGCGATAACTACGCAGCTACAAAGCTCCCCGAGTTTAAACTCTCAAACGGCGAAACCGTTCAGATGGGCAGTATGGCTAACTTCAAGATTATGGGCGTAAACGCTGAAACCAAGAACCCGCTTGACGCTATGGCTCTTGCTGAGTGGCTCACTAATAAGGACAACCAGAAGACCAGATTCGAGGCTCGTTCATACGCTCCCACAAACGTTGAGCTTGCAAGCGACACAGCTACTATGAACTCCAACATTGCTGTAGGCGCTCTTGCACAGCAGGCTAAGTACTCAACCGTTCAGACTTCTATCGGTCAGTGCCAGAACTTCTGGACACCTGCTGAGGCTTTCGGTCAGGAGATTATCGCAGGTACCTGCACAAAGAGCAATCTCCAGGATAAGCTGAACGCTTATGTTGAGGCGGTTCTCGCAACGCTCAGCTGATAAAAAGCATTTAAGGTAATTCACCAATAAGTATATATGTTTCTCCAGGTTCCATTTCTTCGTGGGCGGTGTGACAGCCGCCCACAGAATCGGAACGTGCTTTATGCAGTTTCAATGCTTCCTGAATACTTGACACAGACCAATATAGGTTGTATAATTTTATCCGATTATTGCATGTGTTGATTAGATCCTCCGGGCAGGCTGCATTGAAACTGCACAAAGCGGCAATACTATTCAAGGAGGTAACTGCAATGACAAGTCTTGATTTTTACGCTCTTCCGTGGTACAAGAAAATACTTGTTAAAATAGCAGAATTTTTTGCAGCCATCGGAAAAGGCGTCGCTAAGTTTGTAATCGGGACGCCCGGTGCCGTATGGCGTTTTATAAAAATGATCGGCAGGGGTCTTGCTTGGCTCGGAAGCGCCTTTGTTCACGGTGACGCTCTCACCAAGCTCTCATATATTATAATGGGTGCAGGAAACCTGTTCCGAGGACAGATAATCAAGGGACTGATATTCATTGCCGCAGAGGTAGCGTATATCGGCTTTATGATTGACTCGGGACTCGGCTTTATAGCAGGGCTCAGAAATCTCGGTACGGTGCAGAGAGGCTGGTACTTCGATGAAACGCTCGGCATTGATGTAATGCGTGAAAACGGCGACAACTCAATGCTTATTCTCCTTTACGGAATATTTGCACTGTTCGTAACTCTGGCATTCATATTCATGTGGGTGCATAACATAAAGTCGGCGTATAACGCACAGCAGATTAAAAAATCCGGCAAGAAGCTGCCGGGCTTCGTGGACGATTTAAAGTCACTTCTGGATGAGCAGTTCCACAAGACGTTACTGTTCATTCCCGTATCCGGCATCGTAGTATTTACGATAGTTCCGCTGGTCTATATGATCTCACTGGCATTCACCAACTATGATAAGGATCACCAGGTGCCTGCAAATCTGTTCACCTGGATAGGGTTTAATAACTTCGAGACTATTCTCGGAAGTAATTCCACTATCGGCAACACTTTCTGGCCGGTACTCGGCTGGACGCTGGTATGGGCATTCCTCGCAACATTCCTTAACTACTTCCTCGGAATAATTCTTGCGATGCTCATCAACAAGAAGGGTGTCAAGTTCAAGTCATTCTACAGAACGCTTTTTGTACTCGCCATTGCAGTACCGCAGTTCGTTTCTCTGCTGGTAATGAAGAATGTTTTTGCTGAAGCAGGTCCTGTGAACGTACTTCTTCAGGAGCTTGGATGGATCTCGGCTCCGCTACCGTTCTTCACCGATCCGATGTGGGCAAGAATGACGATCATAGCCGTAAACCTGTGGATAGGTATTCCGTATACGATGCTTATCGTTTCCGGTATCCTTATGAATATCCCTGACGATCTTTATGAGGCGGCAAGGATTGACGGTGCTTCTCCGTTTGTAATGTTCAGAAAGATAACTATGCCGTATGTGCTGTTCGTTACTACACCTTACCTTATTACACAGCTTGTCGGCAACATAAACAACTTCAACGTTATTTACTTCCTTACCGGCGGTACTCCGGCAACACTGGATTACTACCAGGCAGGAAAGACCGATCTGCTCGTTACCTGGCTGTATAAGCTGACGGTCAACTCAAGGGATTACAGCTACGCCGCAACGATAGGTATTCTGGTATTCATCATCTGCTCGCTGCTTTCGCTGATAACCTTCCGCAGATCCGCATCCTATAAGAATGAGGAGGCGTTCCAGTAATGAGAGAGATAAGAAAACAATCCTACTCCTATCACAGAAAACAGCGCACGATTAATATCGTTATACAGATCGTGCTTCTGATACTGGGTCTGATGTGGATACTTCCGCTTTTGTGGATAATCCTGACGTCATTTCGTGCAGAACCCGGTTCATATACAAGCTACTTCTGGCCCAAGAGCTTCACGCTTGATAACTACTCGAAGCTGATCTTGGTGGATCAGCAGTTCAAGTTCACAAAATGGTTTATCAACACGTTTATCGTGGCGGTGGTATCCTGCATAGGCTCAACATTCATCGTGCTTGCGGTGTCCTACGCTCTCAGCCGACTGAGATTCAAGATGCGTAAGCCTATGATGAACATTGCACTGATTCTCGGAATGTTCCCGGGATTCATGTCCATGGTCGCTATCTATTATATCCTTAAGGGTCTCGGCCTTACTGAGAATCCGCTTGTTTGTCTGACGCTGGTTTACATCTGCGGTTCCGGACTTACCTACTACATCGCAAAGGGATTCTTCGATACTATCCCGAAATCCCTTGACGAATCTGCGTACCTTGACGGTGCAACGAGGTCACAGGTGTTCTTCCGCATCACTATCCCGCTTTCAAAGCCCATCATCGTATACACGGTACTCACTACGTTCATGGCTCCCTGGGTCGACTACATCTTCCCGAGTATGATCTGCGGTGCAAACTACGACAGCTATACTGTTGCGCTTGGTATGTTCAAGATGCTTGAGCGTGAGTTCATCGGTACCTACTATACGCAGTTCGCTGCGGCGGCAGTGCTGGTATCCATTCCTATCGGTGCGCTGTTCATAGTTATGCAGAAGTACTATGTCGGCGGTGTTACCGGCGGTGCAGTAAAGGGCTAATATATATTATAAAGCAAAATCACTTTTCCGGGGGGGGGGGATCTTATGGCAGTCAAGAACGTAACTATCCAGGATATTGCCGACAGGCTCGGTATGGCAAAGAGCACAGTTTCAAAGGCCATCTCAGGTGCTACCGACATCAGCGAAAAGACCCGTGAGCGTGTGCTTGCCTGTGCCGGCGAGATGGGGTATCAGGTAAAGGCAAAGCACGTTTCATATACTAAGTCGATAGTTGTCTTTATCTACGGAAGTATCCACTATGACAAGGTGGATCAGTTCGGCTATGAGATCATTCTCGGATTACAGGCCGCCGCTGCGGAACACGGTATCGGGGTAAATATCACTGCTATAAGCAATGCCGAACTGAAAAGCGGCAACTACTATTCTATCGTGTCGGGGGGAAACTGCGAGGGAGCGGTTTTCCTCGGCTTCAAGCCGCACCATGTGTTCATTGAGCATATACGCAGTCTTAATATTCCGCTTGTGATACTTGATAACAATGTCAATTATCAGCTGGCTGCTCGTGTCGGATGCGACAGTGCAGAGGGAATTCGGCAGATGGTGCAGTATCTCTGGATGAGAGGTCATGACAGGATTGGATTTTTAGGCGGCGAGGAGGACAGTATCGTCACGCAGGAACGCTATCAGGCATATTCTGACGCACTAAAAGAGCTTGGACTTAAGGAGGATAAAGACGCTGTCAGATACGGACATTTCTCTGCAAAGGGCACACGAAAGAGAATTCTTCCGATTGCTCAGACAGGAGTCACCGCAGTGGTTTGTATCAGCGACCTGTTAGCTTGCTCTGCAGTGCAGGAGCTTGAAAAGGCGGGCTATGTCGTACCTACGGATATAAGCGTGACAGGCTACGACAACCTCCCCGTGTCAGAATATTCGCAACCCCGTATTACAACGATGTATCAGAACCGAATACATATCGGAAAGACCGCATTCGTAATGCTTCAGCAGATGAACAGCGGTATCTCGATAGAAGCGGTCAGCCTTCGACCCGAACTTATCGAGAGAGAATCCGTGAAATTGATAGCCAAGAGAATTTTGCCCGAGGAAGACAAATGAAAAATACAAGATTTTTACTTTCAGCCGCAGCCGCTGTTACGGCGGCGGCTATTCTTTTATCCGGGTGCAGTACCCCGGAGGAAACTATGTCGGAAAGCTCGCAGCCGCAGGCTCCGTCATACCGTTACGAACACGAACTGAATGTGATAGACGATAACTACCGTAATTACTACCAGGTGTTTGTTTATTCGTTCTGCGACAGCAACGGTGACGGTATAGGCGACCTTGCAGGAGTCACATCCGGACTGGATTATATTCAGGATATGGGCTTCAACGGTATATGGCTTTCGCCGATAATGCCGTCGGATTCCTACCACAAGTACAGCGTAAAGGATTATTATGCCATTGACGAGCAGTACGGCACGATGGAAGATTTTGAGAAGCTTGCCGCAGAGTGTGAAAAGCGTGGAATAAAGCTGCTGATAGACCTTGTGATGAATCACAGCTCCAACGAGCACGAGTGGTTCAAACACGCTTCAAAGAGCCTGCGCAGTAATCCGTGCGGTGCGGCTAAAGACAAGCCCTGCCTTAACGACAATATCTGCCCTGTGCATGATAAATACATCGACTATTATTATTTTACGGACGAGAAGCCTGTCGGAACGAACTCCTGGTACAGAATAGGCTCGAACCGGTGGTATCAGGCGGTTTTCTCAGAGCAGATGCCGGAGCTGAATCTTGATAATTCTGCGGTGCGCAGTGAGTTTGAGAAGATAGCAGACTTCTGGCTGGAAAAGGGTGCAGGCGGATTCCGTCTGGATGCTGTCAAGGAGTATTTCAGCGGCAACCCCGAAAAGAATATCGAGGTGCTGAATCAATTTATGAAGCACTGCAAGACGGTTGACCCGAAATGCTACGTTGTCGGAGAGGTGTGGGAGAGCTTCACAAACTATACTAAATACTACAGCTCCGGGATTGACAGCGTATTCGGCTTCACTATGGCACAGGAAAGCGGAAAAATCGCCAAGACTATCAATGGTAAGGGTGCTGATAACTCAGTTAAATCCTTTGCACAGGCAATGGTGACTGTCGAGCAGAAGCTGGCTTCCTACAGCGATACCGCAATTGACGCACCGTTCATAGGAAATCACGATACCAACCGTGGCGCAGGCATACTCGGATATAACGAAACGAAAATAAAGGCGGCGGCAGGATTACTGCTCACAATGTCCGGTTCGCCTTTCGTTTATTACGGTGACGAGATAGGCCTTTCCGGAAGCGGACGTGACGAGAATAAGCGTGCCCCGATGATATGGGACAGCGAGGGTACGGGACTTACATACGGACCGCCTGATATGGAGCGGCAGGAAAACCGTTTTGCCGATGTGCAGACACAGCTTGCAGACGAGAATTCCATACTGAATTACTACAAGCGTGCGCTCAGGATACGCAACGAAAACCCCTGCATTGCAAGAGGTACGACCGAAGTGCTGACAGTGCCGGGACAGGATATTGCGGCAGTGCGCCGCACATTTGACGGCGACAGTATTGTGATTGTTTATAACTACTCCGATGAAAGCAAAGAGATCACGGAGCTTGACGGACTTTCCAAAATGCAGATACGGGGATATCTGACAGTGGATTCTGCCGAGGAGGTCCTGCTGGACGGCGGCCTTAAAATGCCTGCGTACAGCATTGCATTTCTTACCGGAAAATAACTACGGAGGTAATTATGGATATAATGCCTGATTTTGACCTTATCGACAGGGAATATGCGTATGACGGGGAGCTTGGCGCACTTTATTCCAAGTCTCAGACTACGTTCAGAGTGTGGAGCCCGACGGCACAGAGAGCCGTGCTGAAGCTGTATCTCAGTTCAAAGGCAAATCTGCCGCATTCCGTTACTGAAATGAGCAGGGACAAAGGCGTATGGGAGGTTACTGTACCCGGCGACCTGCACGGGATGTACTATACCTATGAATTCACTTTTGACGGCTCGACCCGTGAAACGATAGATATTTACGCACGCTCAGCCGGTGCAAACGGCATCAGGGGAATGGTAGTCGATCTCATGCGTACAGATCCTGCCGGCTGGGACAGCGACCGTCCTGTTACACTTGAAAGCTACACGGACGCAGTGATATATGAGCTTCACGTCCGTGATTTCTCCTCCGATAAAAGTGCAAATTTCCGCCTTCGAGGAAAGTTCGGCGCATTCTGCGAAAACAGGGTGACGAACGGCTTCAGTGACACTGTGGGACTTGACTACATTGCTTCACTTGGTGTTACACATATTCATCTGCTTCCGGTGTTTGACTCCCAGACGATAGACGAGAACGACCCCGAGGCAGGCTTCAACTGGGGATACGATCCGCTCAACTACAATATTCCCGAGGGAAGCTACACTACCGATCCAAACAACGGTACCGACAGGGTAAGACAGTTCAAGGAGCTTATCCACGCAGTACATCAAAAGGGGATGGGCGTGATAATGGACGTGGTTTACAACCACACCTACAGCACGGAAGATTCACCGTTTGCAAAGACCTTCCCCGGATACTACTACCGTCACAACAAGGACGGAAGTCTTTCGAACGGTTCTGCGTGCGGAAACGAATTTGCGAGCGAACGTGCTATGGCGAGCCGATTCATCGTGGACAGCCTTTGCTATCTGGCAAAGGAATACAAGCTGGACGGATTCCGTTTCGACCTTATGGGTCTGCTTGATATTCATACGCTGAATACCGCAGCTGAGAAGCTGCGCAGGATAAATCCTTCCATAATACTTTACGGCGAAGGCTGGACAGGGGGAAAAAGCCCACTGCCTGAGAGACTTCGTGCGATGAAAAAGAATGCGGTAAAGCTGCCGCAGTACGCTATGTTTTCGGACGATTTCCGTGACGGTGTTAAAGGCTCGGTATTTGAGGACGAGGAGTGCGGTTATGTAAACGGGAACGCATCGGAGCTGTCGGAGATGATGAAGTCGGTAATATCCGGCGGAATCTACCGTATGGATGTGCAGAGAAAACGTTCTGAATGCTGGACGGATACTCCTCAGCAGGTCGTGAACTATGTTGAGGCGCACGATAATCTTACTCTCTTTGACAAGCTGAGAATTTCTATGCCGGAGGCTTCGGGGCAGGAGCGTGTATCGGTAGATAAGCTGGCGGCTGCTCTTGTGTTTCTTTCGGAGGGAATTCCTTTCATGCAGGCAGGGCAGGAGATACTGCGCAGTAAACCGTCGCCTGACGGAGGATTTGTTCACGACAGCTACAATTCTCCCGACAGCGTGAACAGCATTAAGTGGAACGATGTGACCATTCATCGTAGTGTTATGGAATACTACCGTGGACTTATCGCAATACGAAAGCGCTTTCCGGAATTCAGACTGCGTACTGCGCACGATATTCGCAGTCGTTTGGAATATGAAGATCTCGGCGGCGGTGCATTGGCGGTGCATTACGGCGATAGGCTGATACTGGTGATAAATCCGGTAGAAACGGTGCTGAAATACGATCCGGGTCGCTCTGCGGAAATTTACGCAGACAGCAAAAAGGCGGACGCTCAGCCGCTTTATCGGACTAAAGGCGCATTTGCCGTGAAGCCGCATAGTATTATGCTGGCAGGGCTGAATTAAAGCGACTTTGCACAAAGGCATTTATTGATTTTTAAACATTAAGAAAAAGACAGAATATAAAACGCACAAAACCCCGTCACAGAAACACTCTGTGACGGGGTTTATTATATGATGGAATAGCTGAAACGCCTTATTTCAAGGGGTTTTTGGGCAAAAAAATCCACCGTAATTCTATCAAAATTACGGTGGATTTATGTCTATGGGCTACGAAAAAGATATTTTCGGCAGTTTTGCGTATGACTTCGAACTCTCGCAAAAACTTATATTCGGTTAATCATATATGCGAGTTTTATTTTATTATTCGGGAATAAGAACATCCCCGCCGGAGATTATCACGTCAGATGCGGAAATGGCACTGTCAATGGTATTCGATTCGTCAATTTCGCCTTCGTATGTTATCTGAACATTTTCTCCCACTCGGATAGCTCCGCTTTCTGCATAGCGGGAGATGCGCAGATCATTCAGAAGGATTTTGTACGTGATTCCGTCATCGGGATTGGCGCAGAGAATGGAATCGTCTAACAGAATATACTCATCGGTTATCTCCGTAATCTTACCGACAATGGTATTCTGATACGGCTCATACTCTGCTTCGGTGGAATTCTCTTTTGCATATTTGATAATCTTACTGGCTGCATCTTCTCCGATATTGAAGAGGTATTGGTAATTAAAAGCGTTTGTCCACAGATAGCCATCTACAGTAACATACATGGCAACTTTATATACGCCGAGAGTTTCAGATGTGATCGTAAAACTGTAATACTCTCTATCATGTGCAACCCATTTCTCATCCTCAACAAATGGTGCATTTTCGCATCCGGCAAGAACTTCCCATACATAGTCATCATTGCTCAGTGTATAGTGTTTTTTGTTCGGACTGTCGCCGTTTACAGAGAACCGCTTCAATTCAATTGCTTTTGGGAGGTCTACCAGCTTGAAGAGCTCACCGAGCGTGTGCGGAGGTTCATAATTATCCCTCTTGAAGGTATAACAACTACCTTCCATCCTCACGGCGACAAGCTGGCTCTTATCGGCATATTTTAACTGATACACTTCAAATTTTTCAGTGTATCTATCTCCTTCAATTTCGTCAATGCCCAATACGGTATATGTTCCAATCAAATCGCCAAGGAGTTCTTCAGACACAAGGCGACCGTGACTTCGGTATACAATACCGTCAATTGTTACTTCAGTGTATTTCTCAAAAACGGTTTGATATTCCCATGGCCATACAATTCCTGATTCGCCTGCCATAATGTTAATGTCTTTATACCTATCGTTTGTGCCTCCTGGTGTAGGTTCGCCGCCTAAAAGCGATGGAAGAACAAGCGCGCCTACAACAATGATCACAGCAAAGCAGGCTGCTATTGAACCCAATTTGAGCAAATGATTTTGTTTTTTCTTGCATTCTGCTGCCACCTCGACAAGATCCTCATCGAGGTTACCAATGGCATTAGAAAATCTCGGTATTTTCATATTTCAACGCCCTCCTTAATGAGATAGTCCCTTAGTTTGTTTCGGGTGTAGAACAACATATTTTTGACCTTACTTTTGGTAAACCCAAAGCGCTCTGCAATTTCTCCGATAGAATCGAAGTAGAAATATTTCCGGATAAAGACATTTCGCACGTCCTCCTTTTGTGTGCGCAGGAAGTGGCTGACCAGTTTGCCTACGTCCTCGTCACTCACGTCGGGGGCATACCGATCATCCGGCAGTACCGATTCCAGTTCATCCAGGGACAACATTACATCCGCTGACCGTTTTTCACGCTTCATAAACTCCAACCGCTTCAGAGACAGGTTTCTCGCAATCTTACAGACAAAGGACATAAAATTACTCGGTCTTGTAGGCGGAATTGCATTCCACACTCCCACGTATGTATCGTTGACACATTCTTCCGAATCCTCGTGATTGTTCAGAATGTTATAGGCAATACTGTGGCAGAGCTTGCCGTACTTTGCATCCGTTTCCTTGATTGCCTGCTCATCCCGTTCAAAGTAGAGTTCTATGATTCTCAGATCATCCATGTTGTTCACCTCCCTTGTCAGACCTAAAAGCGCTTTCACCCATTAAGTACGTTTTTTCCGGCGTTGGTCTTATAATTAATAAAAATGATTGTTTTTCTAACTATATCATATTTCCACATTTCTTTCAATTCCTACAGAAAATGTCGTAAAATTATTTCAATGCATTCAATATAGGAGTTGAAAATATGAGAACATACACCCAAGAAGAAAAGCAAGCGGTCATTGACCGTGTTATATCCGGTGAGCCGTCTGCACATATCCTTGCTGACACCGGTATACCCAAGAGTACCTTTTACAGTTGGCTACGCATTTACCAAGAGGAACAAAACGCTGCCAATAGGAGAAAGGTGGACATCCGCAATTTCCATTTACTCGAAAACAAGGTCGCACGTTTGGAGAGCATCGTTGAAATTCTCAAATCTGCACCCTGCACGCCGAGAGCGCCATTGAGGCAACGGTTATATGCTGCCGAGCAGCTTTACGGAAAATATAACGTGCACGTGATCTGTGATGCGTTTGACATTCCCCGAGGAACATTTTATAACCACGTTCTCCGCAACAAGAAAGACAACACGTGGTATGTGAAACGTCGGGAAGAACTACGGCTTCGCATACAGGAGATTTACGACGAAAGCAATCAGATCTTCGGTGCCGCTAAAATTGCGGCAGTCATGAAAAGTGAAGGATTCAAAGTCAGCAACGAAATGGTGCGCACGCTTATGCGTGATATGGGGTTAGTCAGCATTCGTCAGTCGGCGAAAAAATTATACGAGGACGAAGGCCGCAAATACAAAAACCTCCTTAACCAAGAGTTTGACACGTGCAAACCGAACGAAGTGTGGGTTAGTGATGTTACCTATTTTAAGTACGGCGAAAACGCTTATTATATTTGCGTGATTATCGACCTGTTCTCCCGTATGGTCGTGAGTTATAAAATTGGAAAGACCAACAGCACGCAACTTGTGAAGTCGACTTTTCAGATTGCCTATAAAGCACGCCAACCGGATTCAAGTTTGGTTTTCCATACCGACCGTGGCAGCAACTACCGATCCAAAACAATGAATGATTATATGCGGTCTCTGAACATCACACACTCCTTTTCACGTGCGCATGTGCCGTATGACAATTCCGTAATGGAATCGTTCTTTGCTTCTATGAAACGGGAGGAGTTATATCGCACCAAGTATCGCTCGGAATCAGACTTTCGAAGTGCGGTGGACAAGTACATGATTTTCTATAATACCAAACGCCCGCACAAGAAATTGCAATACAAGACTCCCGAACAGAAAGAAGAAGAATATGCCTTGAAACTGAAGGATTTCTGAGACACGTGCAGACAGACTAAAGGGTTCAAAAAGGTTTGTTTTTAATTTTCCGGATTGCCAAATCCGAGTTATTCGTTTTTTAGTCCGACCGACAAAAAGAAAATGCGACCTCGAAAAGCCGCATAAATACTGGATTTTATAATAAAAACACCATTGACTCCGAACTTGAGGGTTCAGATTTCAATGGTGTCTTTATATGGCGGAGAGGAAGGGATTCGAACCCTTGTGGGGTTGCCCCCAAACGGTTTTCAAGACCGCCTCGTTATGACCACTTCGATACCTCTCCGTATCGTGCTATGATATTATAGCACGGATTTATAGTTTTGTCAATACTTTTTTCAGATTTTTTTAAAATTCCTGCATTTTTGTCCGTAATACAGTTTTCGGGCTGAACGGCACTGAGTCAGAGTTTGATATTACCGCCGAACATTTTAACAAAATCGGGTGCTTTTGCTTTGAAGCATTTTCCGTCAAGATAGGAAAGACAGCCGGCATCGGTAGTGAATTTAAACTGCAGTTCATAACTGCACAGCGCCTGATATTTGAAGCCGTACTTTTTGTTCAGCTTGTTGTTCCCGTATTTCCCGTCACCGAGCAGAGCGTGACCGATATACGCAAGGTGCGCTCTTATCTGATGCGTCCTGCCTGTGAGCAGGTCGACCTTTAACAGCGAGTTTTCGCCGTTGTACGCTATGACCTTGTACTTTGTCTTTATCGTGAGATTGCTTTTTGTCTTTTTGTCGCTGATTTTTACCGTGTTGGTGTCGCTGTTCTTTTCAAGATATGCGGTAAGTGTTGCGCTGTCGGGAGTTACCTTACCGCAGGCAATGCACAGATACAGCTTTGTAAGCTCCCTGTCCCTTATCTTCTGATTGAGTATTCTGAGCGATTCGGCATTTTTCGCCGCAATCACTATACCGCAGGTGTTGCGGTCTATGCGGTTGCACAGTGCCGGAGCAAACGAAAGCTCGTTTTCCGGTCTGTATTCGCCCTTGTGATAAAGATAACTCTTGATGCGGTTTATAAGCGTGTCGCTGTCGCCGCTCTCGTCCTCGTGGACTACCATTCCGACAGGCTTATCCACAAGCAGAATGTTTTCGTCCTCGTAGACAATGTCTATCTTATCGCTTACCGCAGTGAAATCATCGGGGTCCGACTTTGCTTTCGGTATCAGCATTTCATCGGGGATAAACAGCTTTATTATGTCGTTTTCCGCAATATGCGTGTCGGGCTTGCATTTCTTGCCGTTTAGCTTTATGCAGTTCTTACGGGCGAGCTTACAAATCTGCCCCTGCCCCAGCGGAAACGATTTAGACAAAAAGCGGTCAATACGCTGACCGCTGTCGTTTTTTGTAACCTTTATTTCTTTCATCGGTGGCTCACTTCTGTATTCTTGAAAAGCCGTACTGCGAGAAATGCTCTATCGCCTTGTTGAAGTAATCACCCGAGCTTTGACAAGCCGTTGCAACATCGGTGAGCTTTGCTTTTGCTATCTCCCACTTTTCCTGCATCACCTCGTTATCATCGGCTTCAAGCCAGAGCTGATTTTCCCAGATACCGTATTTAAGATTGATTATATATGCTTTTTTCATACTTCTCCTTTTTATTCCTGCCGAATTTTTCGTTTCAGAAAAGCAGTTGAATACGGGAGGGGCAAGCCCACTCACCTATAATTTTGACGGTTCGCCGTGATTACAGTTTTCCGCCCTTTGTTCCGCCGAGCTTGCCGCCTGTAAATCCGTCAAGAATGTTGGTGTCAAAGCTGAATGTCAGCGCCTTGTTTTCACGTTCACGCTTTAATGCGAGTGAAATCATCTCGTCTAAAAGTTCGGAATACTTCACACCGACAGGCTCCCACAGATAGAACGCAAGGCTGCCCGGAATCGTGTTGATTTCATTCAGATAAACGTTGCCGTTGTCCATATCTATCATAAAGTCGATTCTTGACGTACCCGATGCACCAAGACTCCTGAACGCCTTTACCGCAAGGGTGCGTATCTGCTCTCTTGTTTCATCGGATATATCGGCAGGTATCTTTCTCTTGAGCGTTGCCATACCGCTTGACTTACCGCCCTTATCGCCTGCGATATACTTATCCTTGTAGCTTAATATCTCGTCGGTGTTTACAGGCTCTTCGCATTCCGATGCGTGAGCGGTAGCATAGTCGCCGCATACCGAGCAGTTGATTTCCTTGAGGTTTGTTATAGCAGGCTCGACAAGCAGCTTTGAAGCATAGGTAAATGCGTTGTCAAGCGCTTCGTCAAGCTGTTCGTCATTGTGCGCTATCATAATTCCTACGCTTGAGCCGAGATTTATCGGCTTTACTATAAGCGGATATGCTATCTTCGCCTTAATATCCGCCTTTACAGCGTCTGCGTCCTTTGCGTAGTCGCTTATATGGATTACCGTTCCGTCAAGGACGGGTATGCCGTTATCCTTGAATACGGTTTTCATAACATACTTATCCATACCTACAGCAGATGATATTACATCACAGCCGACATAAGGAACGCCGATCGTCTGTAAATATCCCTGGAATACGCCGTCCTCAACGTTCGTACCGTGTACTATCGGGAACGCAACGTCTATCGTTGCATATACGTTGTTGCCGAACTTCTTTCCGGGATAAAGCACAAGCTGTACCTTTCCGCCGTCGTTTACAAGTATCACCCTGTGGCTTTCCTTGAGAAGCGATTTCAGATTCCTGTACGATGCGATGTTTCCTATTTTTTCTCCGACATACATTTCATTGTTCTTTGTAATGTATACGGGTATCACCTCGTACTTATCCTTGTTTATGGAATTGCAAGCCTGAAGTGCGGATATGATGGATACCTCATGCTCAACGCTTTTTCCTCCGAAAAATACACCTACTCTGATTTTCATGTTCTTATCCTTTCTTTATGTCAATTAAGTATTATCTGTGCTTGTTTGTGAGCTTTCCGTCCTGTAGCTGAGATCTCTCAGGTCAATATTCACTCTGACGTAATCGCCGTATGAAAGTACAACGCTCTTTGCTTTTTCGGGAACTATGTAGCAGACATAGCCGTCCGAGCCGATCCCTGCGGAGAGAGCCACTGAAGTGCTGAAGCTCTTTCCTTCGTCAAAGCCCCATGCTCTGTCGCAGCCTATATCGCCGTCATAGACGCAATTAAGGTCATTGGAAAGCCACTGCTTTTCATCTGTTGTGTTCTTGACTTTCAGGTGGAACGCAACATACATATAGCCCTTATCCGCTCCGCCGTACATAATATCCGTTCTGAAAACCTCATCGCAGATAAAGCTGTATTCGTCTGTCTGAGCGGTTTCGTTGAAGTTTACACGCTGTACCTCCTGAGTTGCTGAGGATTCTTCTGCAAATGAGATTTCTTCTATGTAACCGTTGTTGTCAAAGTTGTCACCGATGTTGTCGCCGATTACCGAGAAGATTCCGCCGATTACGGAAATAATGATACCTATTACCGTAGGTGCAAAGAACATTATAATGAAAACCGTTATAATTGTCTTTACGATTTTTTGCTGCTGAGAAGCGTTATTCCGAGAGCTGTTTACATTGCTCTGTGACGGCTGTTGTGAGGCATTATACTCATTCTGACGCATCTCTTGTCTGCGTCTGTATTCTTCCTCTTTCCTTTTCTTTTCCTCACGGTATGCTTTTACACCCGCATTGTTGTCAAACGGTGCGCCGCACTGTGTACAGCAGTTTTCATGTTCTACATCCAGCTTTGCTCCGCAGTAATCGCAAAATATGTCCATAATATCTCCCTTGTTTTAAACCTTTGCTTTACACAATATCAATAATTATCCGGCAGATCGTTTTCAAGAAGAACTATCTTCTTTTCTCCGCCTGTCTTTATATTTTCAACCTTTGCAAGAGCCTCGTTCAGATTCTTTGCAACGTAGGTCTTTTCTTCGGGGTATCCCTTTGCCTTAAGACCGTCAACTATCGGCACTGCCTGACGTTCGCCTACTGCGATAACAAAGTCGCAAATTTCAGCCGCCTGTTCTCCGAAACGCTTGTTAAGCTCGTATTCCTTTTCGCCAAGCTCCACCATTCCCGGAGAAACAAGTATCTTAAAGCCGTCGAATACGGCGAGCGTATCAAGAGCCGCCTTTGCGCCTGTAGGATTTGAATTGAAAGCGTCGTCTATTATCGTCTTGTTTGTACCCTTGATTATCTGCAATCTGTGCGGAACGCATTCAAGACGCTTGACGGGCATAACAAGGTCAGCAAACGGAACGCCGAGCGTATTTGCAACGGCTATTGCACCGACTATATTCTGTACGTTGTGACTGCCGATGAGCTTTGTCGTAAACTGCTTTTCTTCATTACCGTTGTGAACCGTGAACTGTGTGCCGTTCTCGCTGACGGAAATATTGTCCGCATAATAATCCGTGCCGCCGCCGAGCGAATAGGTCACCTTGTTCTTATTGCACTCGTGCTTTGCTATATATTCGTTATCGTAATTGAGGAATATAATGCCGTCCTTATCGGGAAGGCTGTCGGCAAGCTCGAATTTTGTCTTTATTATATTGTCGATTGACTTGAATGTTTCGAGATGCTGAGGGCCTATCGACGTGATGATTCCGTGCTTCGGCTTTACTATATCGCAGATTTCCTTGATTTCGCCGACATTCTTAGCGCCCATTTCGCACAGGAATATTTCGTGCGTTGCGTTAAGCTGTCCACGCACCACCTTTACAACACCCATAGTCGTGTTGTAGCTTTCGGGGGTCATAAGCACGTTGTACTTTGCGCCGAGCAGCTTTTCAAGGTAGAACTTTGTACTTGTTTTGCCGTAGCTTCCTGTAAGTCCTACTACGGTAAGGTCGGGAAGACCGTTTATTATACGCTTTGCGTCATTGATATAATGACGGTTTATCATAAGTTCGATCGGCTTATTTATAAGGTTTGCAATCATCGCCATAACAAGCGTTAAAATCTGTACGCACATTGTTATTGCAAGCGAAGCGTAACCCATTCCGAGCGTCAGGAATACAAGCAGGATCAAAAGTACATAAAGGATAACAGATGTCACCGTCATTCTCATTACTCTCGGAGTGAACACCAGCTTTTTCTTTGCCTTTTTCGGCGCAGAGAACACAATGCCAAGGAACAGAAAAGCCGCCGCTATAAAGCAGGTGGACGCATTTGTTTCGCCGCATATAATAAATGTAAGTATCGCACCTATCGTAAACACATGGCGCATTATAACATCTTTTATATTCTTTCCTATCCACCTGAACTGCTCATCGGCGTGATAGGAGTTCAGCTGGAACATATGCATATAGTGTATAAAATTAAGTCCGCACGATGCGCCGAGTGCCATACCGAGTACGGCAACGGCGATTAAACGTAAAATATCCAAAATAAATTCTCCGTTCTGTTTTAATTAATGTCAAGAAATGACGCCAATACTCTTGAGAATGTGTACCAGCCCTCAAGAAAAGCATAGTGTCCCGCACCTTCGATAGTAACAAGTCCGCTGTCTTTTATAAGCTCGCTCATTTTAACCCCGTCAGACAGGGGAGTAGCATCGTCCTTATCGCCCCATATAAGCAGGGTAGACTGCTTTATTTCGGGCAGGAGATAAGTCAGATCCTCGTTTACTACCTTTACAAGCGTTGCCCTCATTACAGGCGATGCCGCAAGATAATCTGCACTGCCTCGCTTGTTCCTCATATTTTCAACGGCATCGGGAAACAGCTTTTTCATAGGTGCGGTACTCATTACCGCCTTGCCCATTTTATATGTCCGTGTCCTGATTTTTGAGGATAAGCTCTGTTTCGGCTTGATTCCGGCACTGTCCGTAAGAATTATCTTTTCGGGTGTCAGCACGGGCTTTTCACGGGTAACAGCCTTTATTATAACTCTGCCGCCGAAGCTGTGTCCGAGTACAACGGTAGGTACGATTCCGAGCTTTTTGCAGAATGTGCCGATGAAGTCAACATAATCGTCAACGCACCACGGCTTTTTCGGCTCGTCGCTTTCACCGAAGCCCGCCATATCGGGCGCAACCACTCTCATATGAGGCGACAGCATATCGACAATATTTTTGAACAGCGTAATATTACTGCCCCAGCCGTGAAGTAGGAGAATTACCCCTCTGCCGTTATCTTCGCCCTCATCAATATAGTTTATTCTTAAATCGTTTATATCAATAAACAAGGTCGTTCTTACCTTTCGGTTTGATTAAAATTAAACATCGGACGGAATTTTCACACACTCCGCCATTGTTTATTATATTATTTTTACGCTGTGATGTCAAGAAAAATAACTGTAAAGTGTTTCTGTGCGTCTGACGGGATTTGTAATCGCAATGCGATAAAAAATCCGCCGTCTGCCATCAGGCAAACAGCGGAAGGAATATATTCAGTTTGTAGAAAAAGTCTGTTTTTTCAAAAAGTGCTTGTTCTCAATCCCTATCCCCAAACCCCTTTCCCCGGGAAAGGGGCTGAATGTGGGGCTGCCGCCCTCACCCCGCTTGGGGCTACGCCCCAAACCCCATTTTTAGAGTTATGTAGGTTTATAGACAGTCTGGAAATATATTATCGTTAAATTCGGTAAAAACGGCGTTTTACCGGCTATACTGCCGTCATTCGTCTACATTCTTGAGAGCGTCGGCAAGAGGCACTTTCTTTATCTTTCTTGTAAGAGCAAGTGCGATAACGGCGAATGAGCCGATGCCGATAAGAGCGGTTTTTACATATACCGGAACAAAAGACCTGTAGGGAAGCCAGCCCGGATAATCACGCATGAAGAAGACGAACAGCTGCCTGAGCAGATAGTCTGACAGCGGTATGGTTACAAGCAGTGTGATAACTGTCACAATAGCGGTGGTTGCAATATATATGCCGTTTATCTCACTGTTCCTGTATCCGAGTATCTTTGTCATAGAAATGGACTGTGCGTTCTTTTCGATTATTATCTTGGACAGCAGATAGATTATCAGCACATACATTATAACGCCGAAAAAGACAAAGATATTCATCATATTGCCCATCGACCTTGTAAGCTGACGTGATACCTTTGTAAGATCGTCAACCGTTATCTCGGTCGCAATATAAAGGTCGTCTATATCGCTTATTTCCGACTTCGAGAAATAGCCAGTGAAATAGTCTTTATCGCAGTCGAACTTTTCGTTGAATGCGTCCTTGTCCATAAATACCGTGAGCGTTGACGGGTAGTAGTAAATTCCGCCCACCCTGAACTTGTATTCTTTTGAGCCGAACTGTTCCCTGAGCGTTATTTCATCGCCTGCTTTGATACCGTGTTTTTCCGAGTAGGCATTTGAAATATAAACCTCGTTGTCACCGAGCGGCAAGTCAACGTATCTGCTGTTTTTAGCAATGCCGTAAACGGTTATTTCCTCGCTTTTGAGCGCACCCTCGATAGTTTTGAGAGTTGTTGCGGAAAACTTTTCAGCGTCCTTGTTTTCCGTTTCGACCTGAGCCTTCAGAAGATACTGGTGATCCGCAAGCAGATTGGAGGTTATCTCCTGCTGATAGTTGTCAAGCACAGGACCTAAAACAAGTCCGAACATCACAAGAACGTTACCGAGCAGTGCGCCTATGATCATCATAATGTAGTTAGGCATATTCTGGAACAGTACACGCAGTCTGAAACGCTTCATAATGCCGATTCTGGTGTTAAGCCTGAACGCCTTTTTCTTCTTTCTGCGTGAAAGGTCGTGACGGATAAACTGAAGCGGCGACAGGCTCAGCTTTCTTGTCAGCATCAACAGGTCGATAATGAATACGATTATTATAGGTATTACCGTTGTGTTTATAAATGCCTGCGGATTCCACAGCGTAACGTAGGTCGGCAGGCTGTAGCTTCCGTAATATGCGCTTGCCGCATAGTCCTTTAAAACCGTGTAGCCGAGTATGTTTCCGACAACCGCACCTGCAAATACAACCAGCATAGGAAGGGTAAGGTAGTGCCTTACTATCTCCCACTTTGTATAGCCGGTAGCACGGAGCGTACCTATAACGCCCGCTTCCTTTGCGATGGTGTTTGACGTGGTTATCGCAAAGATGAATGCGATAATTACCACGATTATATAAAGGAACATCTGTACAAAGACTGTATCGCCCTTAATATCATCGCCCGTGAAGATTATCGCCTGATTTATATATTCGGGGATGTAGCCGGTGACCGCATTCATATATTTCGGAGCTTCTTCGGACAGCTTTTCAAGGAAGTCCTCCGACAGCGACTTTGCCTCAGTATTATCGGCGGGACGCTCGGCATATTTCCACGAATAGACATAATGCAGCTTATCCTCCGGATATGTACCGAATGTATCTGCTGTCACTATCGCAACACCGAATTTTATCGAATCGAACATCATATCCGATGGGCTTGAAAACAGTGCGCTGTAGTCCGACAGTGCGACAAGTCCGCATATCCTGTATTCTTTGCCATGAAGCGTCAGCTTGTCGCCGACTTTAAGGCTATTGTTGTCAGCATACATTCTGTCGATGGCAATTTCGCTGTCGCTTGACGGGAATTCGCCGTCCATAAGGCATTCAAGGTTTATATCGGTACGCTTTTTGAATATACGCAGTGTGCTGTCAACTTCCTTTGTCGGAAATTCAACATAGAAGTTTTCGTATATCTTCGCATCAAACCTGTCGCTGTCCTCAACAGCCTTTATAAGCTCATCATCAGCCTTTGCATAAAGCTCGAAATTACCGTCCTCTATATTGTACTTTTCAAAGCTTTCATCATAAGCCGTTGCCATACTTCCGCCTGCAACACTCCAGCCCGATACAAAAGATACCGAAAGCGCCATGAATAAAAAGATTACAATATATTTGCCAAGCTCGTTTTTGAATTCGCTCGGCAGACGTTTAACAAGAGGATTTCTCATCGTTATCCTCCTTACCAGTCAAGATCTTCTGCGGCGATCTTGTTTTCATTGAGATAATTCTTTCTTATCATGCCGTCACGCAGCTTTATTACCCTGTCCGCCATATTTTTGATAGCGTCATTGTGGGTAACCATTACGACTGTATTGCCGAACTTCTTGTTTACATCGCTTATCAGCTTGAGTATATCCTTTGAGGTCTTGTAGTCAAGCGCACCGGTAGGCTCGTCGCAAAGCAGAATATCCGGATTTTTGATTATCGCTCTGCCTATTGCCGTTCTCTGCTGCTGACCGCCCGAAAGCTGATTCGGCAATTTGTGACGATGCTCGTAAAGACCGAGCGTTTTCAGTATTTCATCCGTGTCAAGCGGATTGTCGCTCAGATATGCACCGATTTCAACATTCTCCTTGATGTTGAGGTTGGGTATGAGATTGTACTGCTGGAAGATATATCCGAGGTGCTTCCTGCGATACAGCGTCAGCCTTTTCTCGTTCATATCTGCGGTCTTTTCGCCGTTTATGGCAATATATCCGCTGTCGGCACTGTCGATACCTCCTATGATATTCAGAAGGGTGGACTTGCCCGAGCCGGACGGACCGAGCAGTACGCATATTTCTCCTTTTTCGATTTCGGCATCAATTCCGTTCAGCACTTCAACACGGCTGTCGCCCTCACCGAAGTGCTTTCTTATCTCTTTGACAGTAAGAAACATTTTACATTTTTCCTTTCATATTGCTCCGTTCACACAGATTGTACAGCACTGCTTAATTAGCAATAACTAACCGTATTATATATTACTAACTTAATTAGCTACGACTAACTCAAGTGCTCTACAACCGTCTTTTTCACGAATATCTCCAAAAAATATTTTATCATAATAAAACCGTGTAGTCAACAAGTCGGATGCTTAAATATTAACGATTTTCAGTTTTCATTTACTTGCGTTTTTGGGTATATAGTAGAAAAACGGTTGTGTAAACGTTTTAATCTTTTTTGCGGGAATATGATAAACGGACATTTTTAATTCTCGCTGTTTAAGTCTGCTATAAATATACACTCTGCAGCGGCTGTAAAGTCGGGAGGTGTTTTTTATTTGAAAACCGCTTGCTTTTGTGCTATACTTTATATCACCTTGTTTTTGGTTTATAAAGAAAGGAAAAGATATGACCTACGTTATGAGCGACCTGCACGGTATGTATGATAGATTCATCGCAATGCTGGAAAAGATTGATTTCTCAGACAGCGATGAACTGTTTATTATAGGTGATATAATCGACCGTGGGGAACGCCCTGTCGATATACTGGAATATGTTATGGACAAGCCGAACATCACTGTGCTTCTCGGAAATCACGAGGTGATGGCAAGGGACTTCCTGCGTAGGTTGACCGCTGAAATTACCGATGAAAATACAGCTTCTTTTGATAATGATTTTCTGGTTGAACTTGCTATATATAAACATAACGGCGGCATTCCGACTATAAACCGGCTCATTGCATTGCCGCCGGACAAGCAACAGCGTGTACTTGATTTCATCGATAGCCTTTATGCTTATGAAGCGATAGATATAGGAGTTAGTACATTTGTTCTTGTACACGCAGGGCTTGGAAATTTCCGAAAAGACAAGAAGATATCCGAGTACTCTCTTTACGAACTGCTTGAACTGCGTCCCGACTATGAACGGCAATATTTTGACGATGACAGCGTTTACATCGTTTCGGGACATACTCCTACAAAGTTGATAAGCGGCAAGTGGGAAATATATCACTCTCACAATAATATAGTGATCGACTGCGGAGCGGCTTTTGGCGGAAGGCTTGCGTGTCTCAGACTTGAAGATATGGCTGAATTCTATGTGTGACAGTATTATCGGCATCGAAACAGCCGCTTGATATAAAAGCGGAGAGGTGATATAATGATATTATCAAACAGCCCTTACGGACGGAAAAGAGGAAAAGATGAAAATAGCGGTAACTTATGAGAACGGACAGATTTTTCAGCATTTCGGTCATACGGAAATGTTCAAGGTGTACGAGGTCGAGGATAACAGCGTCAAAAGCGAAAGCATTATCCCAACGCTCGGCAGCGGACACGGAGCGCTTGCAGGCTTCCTTAAGCTGAACAATGTCGATACGCTTATCTGCGGAGGAATAGGTGAGGGAGCAAAGAATGCGCTTGCCGATGCAGGAATCAAGCTGTACGGCGGTGTTACAGGCGATGCAGACAGTGCGGTAAAGGCTCTGCTTTCGGGAACTCTTGAGTTTAACCCGGCGGTGCATTGCTCACACCATGACGGCGGTCATAATCACGGTGAGGGTCACACCTGCGGTGAACACGGCTGCAAGCATTGAGCAAAACCATAATCGTATAAGTAAAACCGCTGTCCGTTTATAAGCGAACAGCGGTTTTCTGTATCTTGCGGTATCATTACTGATACATTATATCATCCTTGTTGAATTTCTGCGTATATCCGAAATAGTAGCCGAGATGCGTTGCTACCGGTATACCTGCGTAGCACAGCATATAGATGAACGGCACGAATATATCCATAGAATCAATTGTGTTTTCGGGAACGATCATCAGCGACAGGGGATAGACAAGGCCGTCTATTATCCTGTGTACGAATGTCATATCGAAATACCATCCGCACAGCTTGTCAAGAAGCAGGAGCAGTGACGGTACAAACATTATCGCCATAAGGATTATGCCGATAAGCACCCATTTGCTTTCCTTGGGCGGCTCTGCCTTGTGAAGTCTGACATATTTCTGCTCTCTGTCGCCGTCACGGTATCCTGCCGTGAACATCAGCGAATAGAATATAATAAGCGTAAATATAAATACTATCACCTTGAAAAACTCAAAATTCATAAACGGTGCTGTTGAAACAGTAACGATAGTGCAGAGAAGATTTCCGAACACCATAAATAAAAGTCCCGATAAAAGCAGTTTGAAAAACGGTTGTCTGCCTGATTTACTGTAATAGTCCATAGTTATTCTCCTTGCACGGTCGAGCCGCCGACCTCTGTATCATTTACCTTGTTGCCTGTCAGAATGTTCTTCAGCACTTCTTTTGCACGCTTTTGATATTCTTCCGATTTTGAGTAGCTGACCATACCCGGTTCTTCACGTCTTACTGAGAACGCAAGCGTGTCAGGGCAGGAATTTTCCCACTTTGCGTCATACACAAATCCCGTATCTTTAAGATCCACCCTGAGCTTGCCGTTATATTCGGGCATTTCGAGAGCCTTGCCTATATCGCTGAACATATTTTCATACGTCAGCGCTATCGTATTCTCATCGGGGTCGTAGTCCTCCGTTGACGTTTCGCCTGTAAGCAGATCGGCGTCGCATATATACAGCTCTGCAACGCCACGCTCTATTTCGCCGTAGAATTTGGCTGTGTTTGACTGGATATACTGCATATTTCCGGACTTTGTGAGATCTATGCTGTAAACCGCAACGTGAACATATCCGTTGCCGTCAAAGTCTGGACAGTATTTTTCAAGCGCCAGCTCAATATCGTTGACCTTCTGATAAAGGCCCGGAGCTTTTGACGTATCCGATACCGCAAGTATAACGGTCAGATCGGGCTGTTCACGGGTGACTGCCTGATATACAAGGAAAAATCCTACAGCCACAAAAAATGCGCCTGCCGCAACAAACCATTTATTGCGGAAGAAAAAGTTGTCGATTTTTTTGGCAACAGTCTGCTTTTCGGGCTGTTCGTGAACATCCTGCTCTATAACTTCGCTCTCGCTGATAATTCCTTGCTTCAGCTTGAGAAGCTCTCTTTTTTCATCACTTTCTTTTGACATCGGAAACCCTTCCTGAATTTTGTTTTCTGAAGTTCATCATAATTTTAGTTCTGCTTATAATATACGCCGTCATACAGATTCTTTACAAACTGCATGGCATTGCGTTCGCTTTCATCGTCAGTACAGCGTACCGCAACATAGATTTCCGTTGAGTAGATCTGCATCCTTTTGCCGTATGCCGTGTTTTTGAGATTTATAAGATAACCGCTCTCGCCCGTTATCCCGGACAGATCGCTGAATATCGGCTGTCCGTAGGCGTTTTTGAAGCTGTTGTAAGCGTCCTTAAGCTCGCTCTCCTTGCCGATAAATACCTGACATTTACCGTTTTTTATCTGGTCGAAAAGATCCACGTCACCGAGATATTGATCGGGTACGCCCTGATCTATGGTTACGTTATGCTCGCCGTTGTTATCAAAGTCCGGAGTATAAGCCGACATTCCTTCTTCAAATCCCGTGCGGATGGACATAGCGTAATTTCCGAGGCTGTAAATTGTAATATCCGGCTTTTTCTTTACAAAGAACTCCGCATAGATAACTGCTGCGAGTGCTATCAGCAAAATACCGACAACTATCATAACCTTATGGTACCAAAGAAAATTCTTCGTTTTTTCTCCCGGAGTCTGCGCCATTCGCACATCATAGCCGGTTTCTTTTATATTGCTGTCCTTTTCGTCAACAAGTCCCTGCTTCAGCTTGAGAAGTTCTCTGCGGTCCTTGTCGCCGTTATCGTAATTGTCTGCCATCCGTTTGCCTCCGTAACCGACCGTGTGAAACTGATTGATTGTATAATTAAAATGTGAATACAATATGAACGTTACCGTAAACGCCGTATTTATTCAGTATAGCACATAAAAGACGATTTTTCAAGAACAGCCCGTCAGAAAGTAATAGCCTGTTATTCCGAATAAATATGCCCCGTTTCTTAAGAATTTTGAATTAAAGGTTGACAATCGGAATTATATTTAGTATAATGTAAACGATTTTTTTAATGGTAATTATTTTGGCAGATTTTTGCGAAAGGATTTAAAGATGAAAAAATTAACGGCAATATTCATGAGTGCTGTTATGTGCTTCTTGTTTGCAGGCTGCAGCAATGAAACGGCACAGAGCAGTGACGGACAGGTATCTTCAGACAGCGTAAGCTCAGCAGTGGTTGAAGTCCCTAAGCCCGATGGCTTCAAAGTTGACGGAACAAAGCTGATAGACGGTTACGGCGAAGAATTTGTAATGCGTGGAGTAAATCATGCTTATACCTGGTTTAAGAGCGATACAGACACTGCGCTTGAGGGTATAGAATATATCGGCTCAAATACGGTTCGTCTTGTACTTTCCGACGGCGATCAGTGGGATAAGGTCTCAAGAGCCGAGCTTAAGAGCCTTATCAGAAAATGCAAGAAGAAAAACCTTATAGCCGTACTTGAAATACACGACGGCGCAGGTAAGGATGAGGTTTCCTATCTTGAACACGCAGTGGATTACTGGATAGAAATGAAGGATCTGCTTGGCGAGAACAAGGCTTACACTATCGTCAATATAGCTAACGAGTGGTACGGAACATATAACAATCTTGAAACATGGCGTGACGCTTATGTCGATGCCGTAAAGAAACTGCGTGACGCAGGAATAGAGAATACGCTGATAGTCGACAGTGCAGGCTGGGGACAGTGTGCAGACAGCGTTCTCAAATACGGAAACGAAATATTGAAGGCCGACAAGGACGCAAACACGATGTTTGCGGTACATATGTACGGCACGGCAGGCAAGAACGAAGAAACTGTAAAGAACACGATAGATACAGCTATAAAGAACAATATCTGCCTGCTTATCGGCGAGTTCGGCTGGAAGCATACCGACGGTAATGTGGCTTATGATACTATTATGCAGTATTCGACAGAGAAGAATATCGGATACCTTGCTTGGTCGTGGAAGGGTAACGGCGATGATGTAAGCTATCTTGATGTTTCTCGTGACTGGGCAGGTGTCGATCTCACTACCGAGTGGGGCAAGCCGCTTGTTGAAGGTGAGTACGGCATAAAGAAAACATCAAAAACCTGTTCCGTTTATACAAAGTATGCTTCGGATGATACGGGCGATGCTGACGATAATATTGAATAAGATTAATGTTACAGGTACAGTGCTACGGCAATGTACCTGTTTGTGTATCTGAAAAAGGATAAAATATATGAACAATGTAAAAGTAGCGTTATTACAGCTTTTGCCCGAAGAAAACTTACAGAGAAATATCGCAAAAGGAATAAAGGCTGTTGAAAAAGCGGCGGCAATGGGTGCAGATATTGCTCTGTTTCCTGAAATGTGGAGTTGCGGATATTGCTTTCCGCAGGATAAGACGGCACTTGACAGTCTTGCGGTAAGTCGCGAAAGCGAGTATACAATGACGTTTGCCAAAGCGGCAAGAGATAATGACATTGCAGTAGCGGTAACATATCTTATGAAAAACGAACAGGGTGGCGCACCTTATAACTCTGTTACGCTTTTCGACAGACACGGCAAAGAAATGTTTACTTATTCGAAAGTCCATACCTGCGATTTCGGCTATGAAAAGGTATTGTCGCACGGAACGGATTTTTATACGGCTCAGCTTGATATAAAGGGCGGAAATGTCAATGTCGGCGCAATGATATGCTATGACAGGGAGTTTCCCGAAAGTGCAAGAATACTCATGTTGAAAGGCTCCGAAATTATCCTCGTGCCCAACGCATGCCCTATGGAGATAAACCGCATTTCACAGCTCAGAGCCAGAGCCTATGAGAACATGACAGGTATCGCAACGGCAAATTACCCTTACGGCACCCCCGACTGTAACGGTCATTCCACTGCCTTTGACGGCATAGCATACCGCATGGACGGAAGCGGCGGACGAGACACGCTTGTTATCGAAGCAGGCGAGCAGGAGGAAATATATCTTGCTAATTTCCCGATCGAAGATATGCGTGAATATCGCCGCCAAGAAGTACACGGAAACGCCTTCCGCCGTCCTGAACTTTATGGTCTGCTTACCGATATGACTGTAAACGAGCCGTTTATAAGAGAGGAGAAAAATCAGTGACAGCCTGTACAAGCCACAGTGTAACCCACACTGTAACAGCCGGCGACAGAAAAATTACCTATGAGCTTACACGGAAAAAGGTAAAGAATATAAACCTCAGGATAAAGCCCGACGGCACAGTTCACGTTTCGGCGTCAACCGCTGTTACAATAGCTGTGATTGAACGTTTTATAAGGGGAAGATCCGATTTTATACTCGGCGCAATAGATAAATTCAATGCCAAAAACGATGCTAAGAAGCTCCGCTTTGAAGATGAAGAGATTTTGTCGATACTCGGCAGTGAGTATATGCTCTTTGTTTATAAAGGGGAGTATAACCATATAGAAGAAAATATCGGTACATTGGCACTTTACGTTACCGATACCGATGATTACGAGCTGAAATACAATACCTACATAACGTGGCTCAGGTCGCAGTGTCTGCCTCTTATGACACGTCTTTGCAAAAGAGCCTATGACGAGCATTACGGAAAGCTGGGCATAGATTTTCCCACAATAAAGGTCAAGGATATGCGTTCACGCTGGGGAAGCTGTATACCGTCAAAGAAGATACTTACGTTCAACGTTCATCTTATGGAATATCCTCTGCCGGCGGCGGAATATGTCGTTGCCCACGAGTTCACACACTTTTTGCAGGCAAATCACAGTGCAAGGTTCTATGAAGAGCTTGCAAGGTATATGCCCGATTACAAGCAGAGGGAAAGAATACTTAAATAAACTGAAACAAAAACAGCAGGAAACCGCTCCTGCTGTCTTTTTATTTACTTTCTTATAAACAGTACACCCAGCGTATTGGGTCCGCAGTGACTGCATACCGTACAGCCTGCCTCGGTTTCGAGTATCTCCTCGAATTTTCCCAGCTTCTTCACCGTTTTGTGCGCAATATCAATTATTTCCTTGTCGCTTGGTGAATGCGTGATGAATATACGCTTGTAATCAATATCATCTCTGCCCGAAAGACGCTCGGTGATGTATTTTTCTATACAAGCGGCATATTTGCCTCTGTATTTTTTGCCGACGCTCATTTTTCCGTCCTTGACCTCAATGCACGGACGGAGTGAAAGCAGATTTGCGCCAAGTGCCGCAAGTGTCGAACATCTTCCGCCCTTTCTCAGAAAGTCGAGCTTTTCAATTACAAAGCTTGCTTCAACTTTGGATGTGAGAACGTTCATCGCCTTTACAATATCCTCAGGGCTTTCACCTGCCTGCGCCATTTCCGCCGCACGAAGCACGACAAGACCACTGCCTGTGGAAAGATTACGGCTGTCGATGATATAAACATTGTCAAAGCTTTCCGCCGCAATGCAGGCATTCTGATAGCAGCTTGAAAAATCCGCACTTATATCAACGTGGATAACGGCGTCATATTCCTTGCTCAGCGGAGTAAACGCATCAATATAATCCGCAACGTTTACTGCGGCGGTAGAGGTCAGCGCACCGCCTGCCTTAACGTGTTCAAAAATATCCGACGGAGTTATCTCGACCCCGTCCTTATAGGACTTTCCGTCTTTTACAATATAAAGCGGAAGAATTTCAATGTCATACTTTTTAACAAGCTCCTCTGATAGATCGCAGGTGCTGTCGGCTGTTATCTTGATATTCATAGACACATTCCTTTCGTAAAAACGTTTTTATAAATTATATCATGTTTTGTGACAAACGGCAATAGTTTTTGTGCAATTTAATGCTTTTTGATTTTTCCGCCGATATAAAAATGTCAGCCGCAGATAAGACAAAGCGGCTGACAAGGATTATTTACGTTTTTTATGCAATAGCGAGTGCCGATACACCGAATTTGCTTGCTTTTCCTTCAAGACCCTTAGGTACGATCTTTACTGTATGTTCGCCTGCACTGTCGAAACTCTTAAGCTCCGCACACTCGACATAGTTGCCCCAGCCGCCCGTGAAATCGGCGTTCAGAGTAGTGACAAGCTCATCGTCGATATAAACATCGGCGGTACAGCCTGCCTTTGTGTACTTCTGATAAAGAATGCCGATAGATTTAGCGTTTACTTTGAATGTAAGCGAGGTTGCGCTTATATCCGCATCGCTTGTACCCTTGAAGAGCCAGAAGCCGTCAAAACCGCCGAACTGCTGTTCATAATTTCCGAATGCGCCTGTTGCGGTCACATCTGTTGCGGATGAAGGCTGTATCAGCGAGCCGTTTTCGATAGGTGCGTCTGTTGCGGGAGTTGTGAAATCGCTCTCACTGCCGCTTATGTTGTCAACGTCCTTGTCAACATCAGAAATATATGCCTGAAGAAGCTGTGATACTATCTTATGACCGGGTACGTTGGGGTGAATATTATCGTCCGAAATATCCTTCCATACAATATCGCCGTGCTTTATGGTATCGAGAATCGTGTTTCTGTATGAAATCATCGGCAGGTCATAATGCTTTACTATCTCTGCGTGCTGATCCTGGAAGCTCGTACCGTCTTCCTGAGTAGTTGCAATTGTGATTATTGCAGGATTTGTTGATGATTTCCAGATAGTCCTGAGCAGACCGTCATACGATTTCTTATTACGCTCGGTGTTTTCTGTAGTATCGTTTACAGAAAATTCAACGAATACGAGGTCGGGATTCTTTGAGAGCAGATCGTTCGCTACTCTGTGTACACCTATATATGAGCCTGTAGCACCGATTCCTGCATTGACATAATTGATCTTGGCATTCGAATAGGTCTTCTGTAACCAGTCAGCCGTGAGCTTTGCATAGCAAAGATCGTTGCCGGCACTTGTACCCTGTGTGATGGAGCCGCCGATGAAGCCTACCGTTACTTCTTCGCCGTTTTTCAGTTTCTTTATTACGTTTGCAAGTCTTACCTTGTTGCCCTCGTTAAGACGTGACATATCTATCATATGCTGAGTAAGGTCGCCGTCAAGGGTGTACTTTGTGTAGTTTGCTTCCAAGTCCTTTGATTCCTCCTGTGAGCTTTCTTCTTTGCTTTCATCTTCCGAAGATGCGTCTGACGATGTCTGTGTACTTGTGTCAGAGCTTTCCGCAACCGAAGAAGCGGAAGTGCTGTCGCTGCTGCTTGTCGCATTGCCTGCACAGCCTGTTACGGATACGGCAAGTGCCGTTGCGATAAGTACCGCAAGTATTCTTTTTTTCATATTACTGCCTTTCGTTTAGGTTGATTAAGTTCTGTTAAGCGATTTTAAGGTAATCGCTTACACAAATATATCACTATTTTTACCGAATGTCAAGAATAATAGGCAAAATTTACTGAGCAATTTTTACATAATTCGGTTGAAAATATTCCACTGATATGTTAAAATAAATATAAACCGATTTAATTTCGGCACTATGATAAATTTAAGCGAGGAATTAAAATATGACGAACAGAAAGATTGTAAGCCCGTCCGACATGGCGTTCTCATACATGGGGAGAATTGACTTTTCAAAACCGGACAGCCCGTTGTTCATTTACGCAGGCAGTATGGTCAGCACAAAGTTTACCGGCACTTCGGTAGGTATGATGATTTTTCCGCACCTTATATATAAGGTTACCTGGATAGGCGTTATCGTTGACGGCATTCAGTACAAGTTCGACCTCAACCATTCCGACACTCCGGTATATATACCGATAATTGACGGACTTGAGGACGGTGAGCATACTATTACCATATTCAAGAGAACAGCCGGCTCACATCATTATTTCAACTTTTGCGGACTTATGATAGATGAGAATGCGGAGGTGAGAGCGGAAAACCACGAATATGATATGAATATCGAGGTTTACGGCGACAGCGTTTCCTCAGGCGAGGTAGTAGAGGCTGTAAACTATTGCGAGCATACAGACCCCGCACATATCAGTCAGTTCGACAACAGCTGGTTTGCATATTCTCTCCAGCTTGCAAGAAAGCTGAACGCCCGTATCAACTGCAACGCACAGGGCGGAATTTCGCTCATCAACGGCGCAGGATATTTTGATAATTATATCGGTATGGAAACCGTTTATAAGCAGATGGGCTATGAGCCTCACTTTGAGCTTACCGAATGGGATTTTTCACGCTACACTCCCGATTATGTTATAATCGCACTGGGTCAGAATGACGCAAACCCCGACCCTAAGCGTATTTACGAAAAAGAATACCGTGAAAAGTGGAAAAGCGTATATAAGAATATGGTGCTTGACCTTAACGAAAAATACGGCGGCAAGGCAAGATTTATCGTTATAACCACAGTACTTATGCACGAGCCTACATGGGACGATGCCCTTGACGAAATAGTAAACGAGCTTGCAATGGACAATGTAAAACGATTCAAATTCAGAAGAAACGGTGCGGCAACGCCCGGACATCCCCGTATCCCCGAGCAGACAGAGATGGCCGATGAACTGTTCGGCTTTATAACCGGATGGGAAAGCTGATTGTCAATCTGCACAAAAAGATAGGTTGAAATAAGGCACAATTCATAAAATCGGCACAAATCTATTGAAAACTTTTGGGAATTGTGCTATTATTAAAAAAGTAAAATAAAATGTTAGGAGTATCTGTTATGGCTATTAATGTGCCTAAGGAATATGAAGTTCCCCTTTATCTTTTCCATCAGGGAAAGAACGCCGAAGCATATAAGCTGTTCGGCTCTCATTTTGCGAAAAAAGACGGCGTGAGCGGTGTTGTTTTCAGAGTATGGGCACCAAAGGCTGCTGATGTCAGCGTCGTAGGCGATTTCAATCACTGGAACCGTGAAGAAAGCTATATGAAAAAAATCAGCGACGGCGGTATCTGGGAGCTTTTTATCCCCGGACTCAAGAAGTTTGATAATTACAAATACAGCATAAAGACCAAAAGAGGACAGATAAAGCTGAAGGCCGATCCCTACGGCTATCATATGGAAACACGTCCCAATACCGCATCAAAGGTGTATGATATTTCCGGCTACAACTGGAAAGATTCAAAGTGGATGGATGAGAAGAAGACGAAGGACGTATACCGTTCTCCTATGAATATATACGAGGTACACCTCAACTCGTGGTTTACAAAGACCGATGAGGAGGAGCTGTTCAGCTATATGCAGCTTGCGGAAAAGCTCGTTCCTTATGTTAAGGAAATGGGTTATACCCATATCGAGATGATGCCTATAGCCGAGTTCCCGTTTGACGGTTCGTGGGGATACCAGCAGATAGGCTATTACGCCCCCACGTCACGTTTCGGCACTCCTTCTGATTTTATGGAATTTGTAGATTACTGCCACACTCACGGAGTAGGCGTGATACTCGACTGGGTACCGGCACATTTCCCCAAGGATGCGGCAGGACTTTACGAGTTTGACGGCGATTACTGCTACGAATATTCCGACCCAAACAAGCGTGAGCATTATAACTGGGGTACAAGAGTTTTCGACTGGGGCAAGCCCGAGGTACAGTCGTTCCTTATTTCAAATGCTAACTACTGGCTTTCCGAATATCATATAGACGGTCTGCGTGTCGATGCGGTAGCTTCTATGCTTTACCTTGACTATGACAGACAGGGCGGAGCGTGGACGCCTAACAAGAACGGCGGAAACGAGAATCTTGAGGCTGTCGATTTCCTTCAGAACCTCAACTCCTGCCTTTTCTCACGGCACCCCGGACTTTTGATGATAGCGGAAGAATCGACCGCATGGCCTATGGTTACAAAGCCTGTCGATATAGGCGGTCTTGGCTTCAACTTCAAGTGGAATATGGGCTGGATGAACGATATGCTTTCGTATATGTCGATGAGCCCCGAGTACAGACAGTACAACCATGACAAGCTGACCTTCTCGTTCTATTACGCATTCTCCGAAAACTACATACTGCCGATTTCACACGATGAGGTGGTTTACGGCAAGTGTTCAATGCTTGACAAGATGAGCGGACCGAGAGAAAAGCGTTTCGCATCTCTAAGAACGTTCCTTGCATATATGACAGCACACCCCGGTAAGAAGCTGATGTTCATGGGTCAGGAATTCGCACAGTTCAAGGAATGGAATTACAAGACAGGTCTTGACTGGGATATTCTGAAATTCCCCGAGCATTCACAGTATCAGTCGTTCGTAAAGGCTATGAACAAGTTCTATCTCGACAACAAGCCTTTATGGGAGATTGATTATGACTGGAGCGGCTTCAGCTGGATTTCAAACGATGACAACAAGAACAGCGTCATAGTATTCAGACGTATTGCGTCAAACGGTGACGAGCTTATCGCAGTATGCAACTTCCTTCCGACAGAACACGAGCAGTACAGCTTCGGCGTTCCTTACTATGCCGATTATAAGGAAGTGTTCACGACAGACGATAAGAAGTTCGGCGGCGACAGCGACGGAAACGCTTCATACACCGCAAAGTGCGAGGGTATGCACGGACTTGAGTATTCGATAACAATGAAGATACCCGCAATGTCCGCAGTATTCCTCAAGCCCGTCAACAAGCGCAGCCCCGAAAGCGACAAGCCAAAGCCCAAAAAGGCGGAAAAGCCTGCAAAAACCGCAGAGAAAAAGGCTGAAACACAGGCGCAGAAAACGGCACAGAAAACCGCCGCAAAGCCCGGAGCTTCCGCAAAGAAACCGGCGGCAAAGAAAGCAAATACGGCGAACCGTAAGAAAAACGGCAAAGCTAAGAAATAAATAACGGAGGAACTTATTTATGAAACATGTAAAAAAGGAATGCGTGGCAATGTTGCTCGCAGGCGGTCAGGGTAGCAGACTTTACGCTCTGACAAAGGATATGGCAAAGCCTGCCGTTCCTTACGGCGGCAAATACAGAATCATTGATTTCCCGCTTTCAAACTGCGTAAACAGCGGTATTGACACAGTAGGCATACTTACACAGTATCAGCCTCTGGTGCTTAATGAATATATCGGCAACGGTCACCCCTGGGGACTTGACAGAGTTCACGGCGGCGTTCATGTACTGCCCCCTTATGAATCGTCATTGGGCAAGTCGTGGTATGAGGGTACGGCAAACGCTATTTACCAGAATATCAGCTTTATCGACAGATACAACCCCGACTACGTTGCAATACTTTCGGGCGACCACATCTACAAGATGAACTATAACAAGATGCTCGAATTTCACAAGTCGCACAATGCAGACGCTACTATAGCCGTGCTTGAAGTGCCGTGGGAGGAAGCACCCCGTTTCGGCATAATGAGTGCAGACGAGAACGATGTGATTTACGAATTTGCGGAGAAGCCCGCACAGCCTAAATCAAACCTTGCCTCAATGGGCGTTTACATATTCTCGTGGCAGAATCTGAAAAAGCACCTTATCGCCAACGAAAATGACGAGGGCGCAAGCAAGGACTTCGGTAAGAATATTATCCCTGCAATGCTGGCAGAGGGCAACAAGCTTGTTGCTTATCACTTTGACGGCTACTGGAAGGATGTCGGAACTATCGACAGCCTGTGGGAAGCAAATATGGATCTTCTTGATCCCAACGTTCCTCTGGATCTTCACGATTCAAGATGGAGAATTTATTCGAGAAACCCCGTAATGCCTCCTCATTACGCAAGCCCCGAGAGCGTTATCCAGAACTCTCTTATTTCTGAGGGCTGCAACATTGAAGGTCATATCGACTTCTCGGTGCTGTTCGCAGGTGTAACCATCGAACCCGGTGCAGTCGTGCGTGACAGTATCATAATGCCGAACACCACGATAAAGAAGGGTGCGGTAGTTGAATATGCTATTGTCGGTGAGGATTGCGTAATAGGTGAAAACGTCAAGGTCGGAGAAAGACCCGAGTCTATCGAGGACAAGGATACATGGGGCGTTGCGGTAATCGGACACGGCGTAACAGTAAGCGACAATGCGGAGATCAAGCCCAAGGCAATGATCTCGGCTGATGTGTGAACGGGAGGAGAAAACAGAAATGGCTAATATGGCAAATGTACTCGGTCTGATTTTCGCTAATATGCACGAGCAGAGCGTAGCCGATCTTACAAAACAGCGCACACTTGCAAGCGTGCCCTTCGGCGGCAGATACAGAATGATAGATTTCCCGCTGTCAAATATGGTAAACAGCGATATTGACAACGTTGGCATCATCACAAAGGATAACTACTTATCGCTTATGGATCACTTAGGATCGGGTGATGAATGGGATCTTTCAAGAAAAACAGGCGGTATGCACCTGCTTCCCCCTTACGGAAACAGCAACGCTCTTTACAGAGGCAGACTTGAGGCTATGGCTCAGGTAAAGCCCTTTATCGAAAGCTCAAACGCAGAATATGTACTGCTTTCAGACGCAGATGTAGTGGCAAATATCGACTACAGACCGATAATTGATTTCCACGAGAAAAACGGCGCAGACATTACTGTTGTATACGGCAGAGGAACATTCACAACAGAGCAGACAATGACAAAGACCGTACTTGCAGTCAATGCAGACAATGTTGTATATGATGTTCTTATCCGCCCTGAGATCAGCGGCGAACACAATGTCAGCCTTAATATGTTCGTTGTAAGCAAGGATTTCCTGCTCAACGAGATTCGTGATGCTGAAAGCCGTAACCTCTACAGCTTCGAGATAGACGTACTGCAGAAGAAGCTCCACGAGATAAAGGTACTCGGCTACAAGTTCGACAAGCCCTTCGCACAGATTGACAGTATGGATACATACTTCAAAACAAATATGAAACTTGTTGACAAGAGCCTGCGTGATCACCTCTTTATGAGCGACGCTCCTATCTATACAAAGGTAAGAGATGATGCCCCTGCAAAGTACGGCATTGACGCAGATGTCAAGAATTCTCTTGTTGCCGACGGTTGCGTTATCGAGGGTACGGTTGAGAACTGTGTTCTGTTCAGAGGCGTAAAGATTGAAAAGGGCGCAAAGGTCAAGAACTGCATACTTATGCAGGATACGACAGTAGGTGCAAAGGCTGAGATGAACTTCGTCATCACAGATAAGAACGTTACTATCAGCGAGTACCGTTCGCTTGCAGGAACAGAAACATATCCCGTATTTGTAAATAAGGGCGCAACGGTTTAATTGCCCGAAAAAATGTCCGCATTTGCGGATAAATACGACTTCAGAGATTCCGGTTTGTTTCCAGACCGGAATCTTGTTTTTTGCATTTGCAAAATGTCGCAATATGCCGATTTTGCCATGAAATGCGTTTGTTTTGCCTGACTGATTGAAAAAGTTAGAGTAAAAGGGTATTATATAAAAAATAAGAAACGCATTTGTTTCATAAGTGTTATTTGACAAGCAGAATCAGAATTTTTGACACGCAAAATACAAAATCAGAATAATTCTCATAAATATTAAAATCTCTTTGCTTTATCAGTTTTTTCTCAACATAAACAATAACGATTGTTGAAAAACGGCTGATTTTTCAAAGAGATTTTTGCTTTTCGTTTTTTATATGGAGAAAATTCACTTTAACAGCTTCTATTTTATTGATGTTTAAACAGTGTTTTTTCGGTCAGGTCTATTTTATTTACGGAGATAATGGAGCAATGTAGTATTATCATCGTAAAGAAAATAGTGCTGTATATCAGTAGTTTCTTATCAACAGTTCTTTAAAACTGCCTGAAGACAAATTGTTGTTCCGGGAAAGCGAAACAATGGTGTAATTCTTATATAGCTCTCGAATAAATGTATCATCATTATAAGAAAGCAGAAATTTTCCTTGGATTTGCGAAAGCTGTGATGCAAGACGTTTATGATCATCTTCCGTAAATTCAATATCATAGTATTTTTCTGTTGTGTGATATGGTGGATCAAGATAGAAAAAGGAACTCGTTCGGTCATAAACCTTAATCAAATTCTCAAAGTCTTTGTTCTCTATTAAAACGGTTTTTAAACGGTCTGAAATAACTGACAAATAATCTTTTGAACGGTAGAGCGGCTTTTTGCTGCACCCGAAAGACCTGCCATCGGCACCAAAGGATAATCGCATTTTTATAAAATATCTTGCCGCCCGTTGTATATCGGTAAAACCTCGACAGCTCAACTGTTGGGATACATCCTGAAAAATTTCTCGACTGTTATAAAAGCCGTCTATTTCACGTTGAAGCTCTGAGCAATGATATTTAATACAACGCATTAAATTAACAAGCTCGCCATCTGCATCATTGTAAATCTCTAAATCTGCTTGCTTTTCTTTAGAAAAAAGCACCCAACCGCCACCGCCAAAGACTTCTATGTAACGGTTGAATTGATCTGAATTTGGAAACATATCGCATATTTTATTACGCAAAAGACGTTTTCCGCCTATGCGTGGAATCGGACTATTTATCATCATAAGCCTCCTATAAAAAAATAATGGTGGGGCACTTTCGCCCCACCGATGTAATGTTAAACTTTTTTAAGATCTTTAATATTAAATGCTGTATTTATTGCAAGCACTGTGCTATCCGGAGATTTGTTAAGTACTACACGTTTACCGTTTACGCTTGAAACATAAAAACGTTTGAAATAAACCCAGTCATCAACGCTTGAACCGTCATAGGTTTTGCTTCCGCTCTTTATTCGAACGATATCTCCGACATTTATACTCGAAGAATCAGAAGCTGTGTTGCTTTCGGAAACGGCTTTTTTCGATGAAAGCATAAGATCCTTACAAAACATCCATCCGGTATCCTGTCCATCAATTCCGATGCAGGCTTCTGTACCATCTTTTGATAATCGCTGAATAACAAATTCAGCGGTATAAACAGCCGAAATAGGCTTTATACCATTTGAAAAAAATGCTCCTGATTTAACCTTCACCTTATCTCCGGACTTAAAACACGATGTTTTGTTTTCGCTTTTGGTATCTGTTTTTACAGAATCGTTAGTTTTGCCGCCATGCTTCTTATACCACTTTGAGGTAAGTGAAGGATAATCTACAAAGCAGATGTTGCTGTCGACTTTTCTGTCATCAACAATCTCTGTTCCCCACTGCCATATTTTCTGACCATAGTTAAACTTGCTCGGAACATCAGGATTATTTGTCCAGTGTGCAAGCCATATATCTATGCCAGTTAAGCGATCGCTGTCATAGTAATTCTGCATCCATGACGGATTGGCATACACGCCGGACGGTAAACCTATCGCTGTCATTTCACTGCAGAATTTCAAAGCCATGTCAGTACGCTGTGCAGTCGTCAGATTATCTATCTGCACCTGTTCTTCAGCGTCAAAAAATATCGGATAAGCAGGCTTTAAGCCTTTTACAGCTTTCTTGCAAGCGGCAAGTTCTTCTTCAAAAGCCGTGTCTGTAGTGGCTTCAAAATACCAGAACAGACCGAAAGGTATATTTCGTTTCTGGCATTCTGAGAGATTACGTTTGAAATATGTATCTTCATCAGAACGTATGCCCGCACGAAGTATAACAAATTTAGCCCCGGATTTCTCAATTTTATCAAAATCGATATTTTCCTGAGCACGACTGATATCAAATCCTTTAATTCTCATCTGTGTTACCCTCCTTGTTATTACTGTCTGCAAGACCCTCGCCGATAGTATAGGCAAGTACTGCAGCTCCCGACATCAAACAACCCGATACGGTAGCCGCTGTTTCGTCCGATCCGCCAAAAGCAATTATCAAACCGGTTATAAAACCGGTTAATGATAACCACCATTTACGGCTTGTTAATTTGCGTTTCCAGTCAATTTTATTCATAGTTTTGTCCTTTCCGCCTATTCGGCTACCTTTTCCATGCCCTGCTGTGCAAGGATTTTTTGTGCTTCTTTGCTGTTGTCGGGCACTACAATTGCACCTTCGAGTGTTTCACCCTCAGTTTCTATGCCGCCCAATACAAAAGTGTCATCTTCAAATATCTGCATATAAGCTCCTTTCATCTGCTGTTTGTGTATCGTATCATAAATGATAACGCAGTTGTTCCTGTCATTGACATCGTAACAGATCCGTTGTCTAACGTTACGCTCTCTGATGAGCCGTTGCTGATAGTCAACATCACACGTTCTATACTCGCCGTAGGTGACAGTGCAAACACTTTACGATTACGCACAGGATTTAGTGCATTATCATAGTATGCTTCGATTTCGACTACGCTGAACCCCTCGCCGTATGTTGTGTATGCGAAGGTTTTCGGATTGTCTTCAGTGACGCTGCCATATACAACGACATCTGTATCACATTTCCATGCTGACCACGCCCCGTCATTGCACCATCTTGTATAAGTCCGTTTTCGTGCTACGGAAGTATAGCGTTGCATGGTATTAAAAGCCCCTGTGTTGATATTTCGGATATTGTCGACCGACAATTCAAACGGTTCATTGGCGGATATCGGACGGTTCTCAATATTCTGCGCAGATACTGATGCGCAAAAATACCGCTTACTTTTACTTTTATCTGATGATTCGTTCAATTTGATATCATCAAGGTTTACTGTCTGTCCGGTTATCTCTGTAGCTTTGAGATAATCCTTGCTGTCAAGCTCATAAGGTGTCACCGCTCCGATTTCATCAGCCGTGTAAGTGGGCTTACTGTCGGCTTTCGCCCAGTCCGATATGTCACCGGTTTTCAGATATTCCGACAGGTCAATATCGTAAAGGTTGACATATAACAGCTCTGACCACGGAGTATTTCCGTCTCCTATTTTGATACCATGCTGACCGCTTTCAAAGTCGGTTATACACATATATCCTTTTGGGGGTACAAATGAAGAATGAAGAGTCCACTCAGCCGGTGAACGCATATCCTGAAGTAACTGGGCTTCAAGTATTTCCGCCTCCGATGAATTTGGCTCAGCTACAGACTGAATCTGCTTTATCGAAAAATAATCTCTGCCTACGCAATAATAAGCACTGATTTTCGATGACCATTTATATGCAGAATTGTCACTGCTGTCAATATAGAGAACATCTGTGTCTCCCAGCTCGGGAAAATCCGCTGTTCCGTTCGCTTCAATCACTTTTGTTACTGTTTGCGTTACATCTTTCTTTTCCAATGGAGATCGTGTTAATTGAACTGCCGAATTATATTCATCAACTGATGAAAAAGAAACATCCACCGTTTGAGAAGGTCTCCACATATACTCTTCTGGATAAACAGACAAATTGTTGTGAAAATTAATTCCAAGTATAACTCTGGCACGTCCGCATGGAAACTCAGTAGATGGCGGATAGATTTCACTCCACTTTAATGCTTTTGAAAAGTTACCGTGTCGTGCTCGTACACTTGTTTCGATTTTTTTTACTGTGTCTCCATCAACAGTCGTGTATTCGGACATCAAATTTATCCAATATTCCGTGTACTCGGAATATTGTATGACTCTCGTTATATCTAAATAAAAGCTAAATTTTACAAACGACTGTGCATATATTTTATCTGATCCGTAAATTCCGTTAAAAACAGTAAAATCACCACAAATAGCCCCTAAACCATCATTATTATATGTTGCTTTGAAACCTTGAACAATAATATCTGTATCTCCACCATCTAAGCCATACGTTATTTTATCGTCTACGCTGTATCCGATTATGCTGTAATCGTATTTCAGATATTCTTTTGTCCTTTCGGAAATTATAACGGGATCATTTATAATGGTCGTGCTGTTGTATTTTCCTGCTCCCGCATTAGATGTATGATCCCCTGCGGCACTGTACCTGTTTGATGACTGTTCGGTGCTTTCGGCTGTCGATGTAATGTGTTCTGAAAAGCCGCTGTCTTTGCTGAGTGAGTAAGATATTGCGGTTATAGTAGCTTTTTTTGTTTTCTCATTGCTTTTCACTTCAATAACATCATCGGGAAGTAGCCAACCTTTGCCACGTCTTGATATATCAGCGGCATAGTAATGATAGCCTCCGAGCTTATTCCAGACATATTCAATAATCTCTACTGTTGCAAGAGGATTAACTGCTTCAAGCACTCCCGGCAGAGTCTCGTCATAAGCCGTACCGTTTGCATCAATATAGAACGCTGTATCGGTGCCGATTGTAAAGCGTATGCCTTTTACGGTAAATCCGCTGTCCTGAGCGACTGATAAGCTTTCGCAAGCACCTTCTTCAATTGTTTCAACACTGTTTGAAGGGCGAGTAAATATCAGTTTATCATTTGCATCAAACTGAGCATTACAACCGTTGCAGGCGGCTATAAAGCCGATTATTTCACGGTAAGTATAGTATTTATTTGTCGGATTTGTTGCCTCGCTGTTATAAATCGGTTTCGTTTTTACTTTTGCAAAAGCTTCACAGGTTACGCTCAGGGAAAAGCCGTTAATTTTGCTGATATACTCGAGCATTTTCTGATGAGTTGCAGGAAATGGTAAAGCGTTAAGCTTTCCGCTGGCACTTCCGTTAAAGCTACATGGCTTATCAAGATAATAAAATCTATCATATGCTTCTATTGTCACATATCCCTTTTCTTGAGTTAGATCTGTAATAAAAAATGTTCCGATTTGTGCCAATGCGGTAAATCCGATAAATACAGTCACTTTATAATCATCCATGGTCGGTAACATCGTTGCACGGATTGTTGCAGTCAGCCGAGCCGCTGATGTGCCTCCGACACTTATACCGCCATCAGACGTGGAACGGGAAATATCTAAAGATACTATATCTTCTATTCCGTAATCTACAGATCCGATTGAAATTTTTGCATTTATATTTCGTACCGGCTTAGTAGCGTTGGTTTTATAGCTTGACGATACAGAAATCATATTTCTTCCACCTCCACGGTTGCGTCTTTATAGCACTCTCCAAGTGTTGCATCGGTATAAGCGTATGGGGCAGAAATGTCACCTTTTGCATGAACGTTATAAGAATCACTGTTTACCTCCAGCGTGAAACTACTGCTTTTTAATATAGCGAAAACAGACGTCCATTTTGCCGCAGGAATTATGCCAAAAACGACAGAACCGGAGATTTTAAAATCTCCGAATCTGTCCGTATAAGCCGTTCCATTCAGACTATACGAAGTGCTTTCACCACGGCAAGAATGACGGAGATCGCATTCGGTAATGTATTCCGATAAGTCTATATTGTTAATTTTCACCGTCATATCTGTTCCTCCTATAATGGTGATTTTCCTGTTTGCTTCTGTATCTTCTTAATGCCTTTAACAGTAGCTTTCGCTAATGTATACTCATTCGTTTTAAGCGTTACGTCGAGTGTATATTGCATCTTTTCCTGTGCGGTTTTCAGCTTTTTCAGTTCCGACACTACATCATTAAGTGTTGCATCTGCTTTTTCTGCTGACGCTGAAACCTTAGAAGCGGCTGATAATCCGCTTATGAGCTTACCCGATTTACTGTTACCGACTTTGCTTGCACCTATGCCTGCGGCGAGCTTTGCATTAGAAGTGCTAACATCATCCCATACAGTCGGAATATAAGATGTTATATTTATATTCTGAGTCCCAGTTGATGAACTGCTACTTGAATTTGTCTTTTTGGAAGACGAGGTTAAAGAGCTCTTTTTCTTTGCACTCGATGAACTTGTTTTCTTTGTGCTTGACGTGCTTGACGTTTTCTTTCCTTCTTTTGCTTCAGGTACATAAGCATAGTCAGATGCGCTGTAGGTTGATGGCGTATAAGAATATGTAGGTGTTTTATACGATGTTTTTCCCGCACTGCTATATGAATAATTTGTTCCGGCACCGGTATATCCTAAAGCTGCTTTTCCTTTACGCTCCTCTTCTTCAGCAATGCTTTGACTATAAGAAAAATTACCTTCCTCCTCTGAATAACCCTGAGAATAAAGTCCGTTATTATTTCTGACGTTGTTATACCACTCTTTAACCTTATCCTCATTGACATAATCCTTTAATTGTGAATTGAAATATTCTTTCTTTTCCGCTGTATCAAGGAATTTGTTTTTGGCATTTGATAATGCCTCATCGGCTGATTTACCGCTTCGTAATTCCTGAACTATGAATTTATTCATATCACCATGCAAATCGGTATATTTCGTGCTCAGCTCATTCGCTCTGATTTCTTCCTGATGCGTCGCCGCATACATTTCTTCACCGATTTTTTGGCAAGCCTCCTTGACTTCATTATACCAATTTGTGAGAGTAGTACCGAAAATAGAATCAATTGTGCTTAATACGCCATCAAACAGATTTACAAGACCATTTCCGAAAGATTCAAAGCCGCCCATAATATCACCGGATAAGAAATTTGTAACGCCGGAAAAAACATCTGCAAGTGAATTAACAAGCCCCGCAACAATATCAAGAGCCGGACCGAGTATCTGTAACAGCACATCTGCAAGCGATGATATTACAGGCATAATAGGCGATAATGCACCATCAATAAGACCGATAACAGCTGATAACAATTTTCCAACGGCGGAAATAACGGCACCGAGCGGTTCGGCAAGCTCAGACACCAGTTCCAGAATCGGAGTAAGCAGTTCGATTACAACATCAAGTATCGGCAGTAATGCTTCGATCACTTCAATAAGCGGCGGAAGCAAGGTGTCTACAATCTTGATTATCGGAGGTAACAGCTTATCAAAAAGCTTAATCAATGTAGGAACAAGCTTCTGAATTATACGAGTGACACTTTCCATTATCGGCTTAAGCAATTCCATAAACTGTGGCAGTATTCCGGTGATCAGCTCAATGAGCGGCGGAATAAGCTCGGAAACGCTGTCAAGTATCGGCTTAACCTGCTCAATTATCTGTGGCAGAAGCTCCGAAATAATCGGTTCGATAAGCTCAATAATATCCTTAAGTACGGGAATAATCTGTTCACCGAGCGGAATCAGAAGCAGTTCAATTGTACGGGAAAGTCCGTTGCACATATCGGATAAGCTGTTGTATTTAACGCTTTCCATTTCGCCCAGTTTGTCCCGTGTTTTATCGATGCTATCGCCAATTTTAGCCATAGCAAGAACTGCATCTTCACCGAGATCTTCCCACTTTGTGCCGTAAAGCGCAACACCGGCGGCATTGCGGTCTACATCACTTTCGCAGGCGGCGAGCTTTTCGTTAACAAGCTTGAATGCCTGATATGCACGATCGCCGCCTGCGGCGAATTCTTCACCGAGCTTTGTTGCGTCAAGCCCGAGCAGAGCCATTCCGTCAGCGGTAGTCTGACTGCCATCCTTTGCTCTGATAGAAAACTCTTTAAAAGCATCATTCAGAAAATCAACTTGAAACGCACCGTTTTTTGCGCCTTCTGCCATCATAGACATGGCTTCTTCGACAGTAAAGCCCATATCAGCATAGTAAGTGCTGTACTCGGCAAGCTGATCGGCTATGTCACCGTTCTGATTTAAGCCCTTTTCTGCACCCTGAGCAAGAAGGTTATACGCTTCCTTGGCTGTAATGCCAAACTGCTTCATTAGAGCATTTGCTCCACGGATACCCTCAGAAACGTCTATATCGTATGTATCCGATAAAAGATATGCGCTTTCAATAACCTTTTGAAGCTCGTCGTCTGTGACGTCTTTCATCTGCTGCTTGATGAGAGCGAGCGTGTTGGATATATCATCAAAGCTTTCGCCATAATTATCGCCGTAAACTTTCTTGATGATGTCACCGTATTTTTCTGCTTCTTCTGCAGTAAGCCCGAGCGATGCAGTCAGCTGATTATTTGCTTTATCAAGATCGTTTGCTGCGGATATAGCTTTTCCTGTTGCCGCTACAGCTACCGTGCCTGCTGCAGCAAGTCCGGCACCAACAGCAACGCCGATGCCTTTTCCGACGCCTTTAAGACCTGTGCCGATTTTTGAGCCTATGCCGGAAGTTTTCTTTTCGACTTCTGAAGAAAGCGTATCGGTACTGTTGATAATTTCTTGCGTATCCTTTTTATAGTTATCAACTACTTTGTCGCCTTCTTTTTTTGCAGTCTGCGTTACAGCTTCCTTGTTTTTCTTTTCGGTCTGCACTACTTTGTCAGACTGCTTCTTTGCTGTGTCTGTTATATTCTTCTGCGTCTTGGAATTGTCGTTCTCTATTTCATCGTTTGCTTTTTTCACAGCCTGCGAAATGTTTTCCTGCGCCTTTTCAACGACTTCTTCCTGTTTTTTTGCGCCTTTTTGAGCCGCTTCGGAAACCTTTTTTCCGGCTTCCGCCATATCAGCGTCTATTTTACTTAAGTCCGCACGGACTTCAAATTCTACTCTTCCGTCGCTTTCCGGCATAATCTCACCTCTCTTCTGCCTGTTTTTCGAGAATACCCCATAACCGTTCCCAACCGTCCTGAGCCGATTTTTTGTTTACGGGATTTTTAATCGCATACTGTGCTTTGAGTTTTAACAGTGCCGATATCTGCTCCTGATTTTTACCGTTAGGTGCAGGGACAGGGCGTGTGCGTATGTCGATAATATCACACAGCCGTGTATCGGAAGGCAAAGCTCCTAGAAGGGAAACAAATTCCCACCACTGTAGCTTTCCTTGTTCTTTGAACAAGTCAACGCCGTATGCTTGCCTAAATGCGGCATAAATATAAGGCGCATCCTGATCGAAGCTTATCGTTTCCGCTTCCGAATCGGAAGTATCTTTATCAAAATTGATAAGCTTGTCAAAAATCTCATTGACGACTTCAGCTCTTACTGCAAGGCTTCTTACTTTAGGAGCTGCTACGAGCCAGTCGAAGATAATATCAAATAAATCTATATCATCAAGCTCGTTTTTGCTGAGTATCTCGAACGCCGATAAAACACGGTCAAAACTCAAATTTAACGTATAACAAATGCCCCCGACTTCTATACTGCGGGGGCAAGGCTGCGACAATGAATAAGTACTCATTAGCGGTACTTATGTAACGCTCTGATCAGAGCCTTACGATTACGAAGCGTTTCATTTATTTTCGGTACAATAACAGCATTGATAAACGGCACTACCTGTATACCCATTTCAATGTAATTGTCCTCGAAAAATTCAAGCAACTTTTTTGTACCGTCTTCGCCGAATATCAGCTCGAATATTGCGATTACAGCGTTACCATACGCTTCATAAGCACATTCAAGATCTGTTTCAACACCGTTTTTCCGAATTTCTTTAAGGCGTCTTTCTGCGTCTATGACTTCGGTCTGCTTTTTCCTGAACGCCGTGCAGACAGCGTCTGCGTCTATGTCTATATCAATAATATCAATAACGGAACCGTTGCTGTCTGTGAGTTCAAGGGTCTCCGTAATTTTCTGTGTTCGTGTGATTTTGTATGCCATTGTTATCCTCCTGACAAAAATTCAGCAGTGTGCCTGTCGGCACACTGACTGTATTTCTCAACTATTCTCAGCTGCTTGAAACGGACGCAGCCTTTATAGTAGGCTTGCCGTTAAACGCAATTGTACAGCTTATGGTATTCGGTGCTGTAGATTCGCCTCCGCCTATACCGGCTGCGGTAACCGTAACGGGACAGGTAAGTTCCTTACCATTACGGGTTATTTTGATGTCTGTTACTCGCTTAGAGCCGATCTCATACTGAATTTCATCAAGAAAAGTACAAACAGGATCATCTTTGATGAAGTCACCCGCAAGCACTACCGTAGGTGCTGCGCCGACTACCGCAGAGCTTGCAAATCCGCCGTCCGCAAGATAGGTTGCACTGTAAACGACCTCGTTTATTGCCGTCGTTACCGATTTGAATGCCTTGCGCATATCCGAATATGTAGCCGCTTCTCCTGTAGGAGTAGTATTGATCTCTACCTTTATTTCACTGTTCAGCTCGGCTTTGCCGACAGTAGGTATTACCTGTTCATTTGCCATATTAGTACCTCCTAAAATGCTATCCTGACATCAACAATCATAGAATATATCCAAAAGTCCCCGACCTTACCGACAGGAGCGGCATCGGTTGAAACCGAAGCACTTAACAGCTGAACGCTGTCATCTTGTGGCAGTTCGGTTGCTTTCGAGATAAGATTGCCGATATTAAATAGCTGTTCCATAGCTACACCTTGTGTCTTGTTTTTCGATAAAAGAAGAAGCGGCAAGGTTCTGTCCTGCCGCTGCCTGTTAAGTGTAGCACCGTTATCCTTTGCCGCCTGCACTTCGGCGGAGATACCTCCGCCGACAGGCAAGCCGGTTGTTTCGATTGTATATCCGAGCTTATCTTCTATAAAATTGAGAATAAGCTCGATTGCTTTTTTCTGAGGTGACATTATTTATCACTTCCTGTTAAAAGTTTCTGCAGTTGTCTTCGCCACTGTTCCCCTTTAACCGATTCCGCTTTATGCGCCCACATTTTGCAGGCTTTTGGGTTTTCATCATGTGAATATGATATAGGGTTACCTTTTTTAGATACGCCATAGTACAATGTTCTTGCATAAGGTGTTTCCCAACGAAGAACCATAGCAATACTATCGTTTCTTATTTCAACTTCACTGCCTTTAGCACGGGCAAGTGCTTGTAACTGTTCTGAAGTCACTTTTTTTCCGAGCGGTGGTACCCAATCGGCAGAGATTCCTGTATGGATTATACTGCTATTTATGAGAACGCTCTGATCTTGAGGAGCGTAATCGTTGCAATCCTTAAGGAAATTTGACATAAGAAGTTTCATAGCATCATGTGTTTTTTCCGTCATTCTCGCCTTGACTGCCGCACTGTTAATGTTTATTTTCACATTCATAACGATAACCCTATCTCATAATGGTGCGGAGCGTTTGTGTCATACCGCTTTATGCTTGCAATCCTATATTCCGTTTTTTCAAAAATCACCTTTGCACCCGGCACAAATTTGAAATTTGACGGAGAGGAATTACGGCAATCGTAATACATGACTGCATCAACCTTTACCTGATTATTCTGCTTATCGCTGGTATAACTCTCTGTCGGTTCTATACGGACATATTTCAATGTTTCCGTAGACGTTTCGGAGATTTCGCCCCATCTGTCGGTCTTTTCGGCAACAACAGCGGCAGTGTGTATCAAAAGACTGCGTGGTATAGGTTTCATCATAACGCATCAAGACCTTTATACATGAGCCCGGTCGATAAAAGCAAGCCGTATGAAACATTGCACATCGGCAGTTTTCCATCCGATACGCTACTGTTGCCGCCTGCCGAATAGCTGAAACTGCCGAGTGAAATATTGCTGAAGCTGCCGTCATGCACGAATGAAAGACCGCCGTTTGCTGATATATAATCAACCTGCCAACAGATAGCATCTTTAACAGCCGTCTGAACCTTTTTATCCAGACTGTCGAACTGAGCTATTCTGCCGCAGGTTTCGTTATATATAATAATGTATGCAACCTCAAGGAGCTTAGACAGCCCCTTTTCGTCACCGTCAAACTCGCCGCAGAAAACGTCTTTGTAGTAGTCAGGTGTAACTATCTGCTGCATCGGATACCTCCGCCGGCTTCTTTGACTGCTTAGACTGCTTTTTGTTTGCCGAAGTTGTTTTCTGCTCCTGCTGAACTGTGTTATCCGCCAGATCTTCGGCTGTAAATCCTACTCTTGTCATGGAAACCTCCTTAGGTCAGCGCCGTTGTATCACGATTGAGGTAGATGCCCTTTACCTTGTTTTCATATGTTTCTGCGATGCTGTAGGCACGGTAGAAGAACATATAACCATCATCTGTCTGGTTCTCTTCGGGCGAAACTACCTTATTGACCGTGTGCTTGCTGTACTGGATTACAGAATCACGGTTGATGATCATAAAGTTTATCTTGTAGCCGCCCGTTGCGCCTGCATATCCGCCTGCGGTCTCGTTGCTTGAAGTGCCATCCTTCATATCGATCGCCGTATAGAATCTTGTCTGCGGAACAGTGATGATCTTTTCAAAACGGTCGAGAATAGCCTTACTCTTTGTGGTATCAACGTTTTTGGCAAGCGTAAGAAGTGTGGGAGTGATATACAGTATCTTGCCATCAACGTTTACTTCCGACTCGTCCTGCGCATTGACAGCGGTCTGGAGAGCCGTCAGGACAGCTGTACCGGCGGTAGGAGTAGCTTCTGCGGCAGAGAGAATGCCTGTAGCACTTGCGTATTTTGCAAAACGGAAAGCGTCCATTTCGGGAACTACCTTTGTTCTTATGAACTCGCTTGCAAGCTTGCCGAACGCAATACCCGCTGTTTCTTCGTTGTCCATAGCGTCAACGGAGAACTTACGACCTCTGTCATAGTTGCAGGACTTTGTTTCATAAGTAATTGTAACATCACCCTTGACATAGCCGCTTGAACGTGAGTAATCTGCAAGACCGTCCATGCTCATCTTAGGAATAAGAAACTCTCCTGCCTTTGCGCCCATTCTCACCGTATCCGCATCAGCATCAAGAATAGATGTGGCGGAAGCCTGCTGATAGACTGTATCGAGCTTGTCGATATACGCCTTGAATTTTGTAATTGAATTCGCCATAGTGATTTTCCTTTCCGGGCTTACTTAATGCCCATTATCTTGTTGATTCTTGCTTCATCGGCGGTGTTCTGCTCATCATTGGCGGTCGCTACAGCCGATGTAACTATTGCTTTGGGTGGCTTTTCGCTCTTGAAGTTGGGATACTTCTCGATTACGCTGTCAATAGCCTTATCAAGCGTAATATCTCCGCCGACCTTTGACTTTGCGAGTGCAAGCACATCATCTATGCACTCGGCAGACACACCTACAGAAAGTGCATGAACCTTGCCTTTAAGCTCAGCTATTTCCTGCTTGCTGTCTTCCACAGGAGCTTCGGCTTTTTCGACGGAGGGTTCGGCACTGTCTGATTTTCCGTTGTCCGGCTTTTCTGCATCTGAATTACCGGAAGGCTCGGCTTTCTGCTCAGCCTGCAGTTCGGACTGCGTAACAGCTTCCGTGGCAGTGCCGTTCTGTGCGCCGCCCTGAGCTGTGGCAGCTGCCTGTTCTGCCTGAGCTGTGCTTTCGGCATTCTCAGCTGCCGATGTTGTGATTTTTTCATCCATGATGATTTTCCTTTCTGTAAAATGGGTAATATAAAAACAGCACCGTGAAAGTGCTGTTTTAATCATATAATTTGTCATAAGAAAAACACCCTCGAAAGGGTGCTTTCAGCTTACATTAGCATTTGGAAAAAACGTGGTTAAATCCAACTCGGATTGAATATAAACTGCGCCTATATAGTAACTGTTATAAACCGTTACTTTTTTGCCGTCTTTAAAGTAGATTGCAATATCCGAACCGTCTATATCTTTTAATATGTCATTCTTTTTTAAATCAGGAATGTTTTTTTCCAAAGCCCTGCATTGCCTTGAAAAAATATCCGAATCAGGTAAATTGCAAATTGTATAATTGAACACAATTATCACTCCAGTCCTAATTTTTCGTTTACGGTTTTCCTTGTTTTAGAAGCAGTTTTAATTATATCCTTATAAGCTTCTTCACGAGATAATTTTTTCTCTCGCATTTTTTTATTGATTAACTCCTCAAATGATTTGTTTGGTTCTTCTCTATCAAGCTTTTTGCGCTTTTCTTGGTCTTTCATTAAATCTCGTGTCTGAGTTCTAAATTTGTTTCTTAATTCGAACGCCTGCTTAGCCTGTTCTTCTAATGGAAGAGTTTTATCTATCATTTCCGGTATGCGTCTGTCTTGTTCAAGATACCACTGACGAGCCTCTCTGTCCGATAGTTTACCGTTTAATTTCATTATAACATCATCTGTGCATTTGTCAACATCAAAAAGCTCTGTTTTTAGCTTTTCTACTTCCAATTGTCTCTTATAACCGGCAGTCGTCTTTGCCGCCTGACTGCGTCCGTATCCCGGAGTAGCGGTGCGGTCGGGCTTGTATGTAAGCCCGTTTTTCTCGCAGTAGCTTTTAAGCTGCTGCTCCTGCTGCTTCAGCTTATAAGCCGCCTTGTCAAAACCCTCTTTATCTCCGAGAGTGTCAAGAGAGGTACATTCCCGTTTGGAAGCTCTGACCTTGCGTTCAAGAGCACGTTGGTTGCAGATTTTTTCGTACTGCTCGGCATTCTCCTTTTCATTATACGGGAAGTAGGTCTGAACGCTGATACCGGGCAGGAACGGATAAATCTGATGACCACAATTTATACCGAGAAGCCCTGCCGCCTTCCCGTATGAGCTTGACCTCCAAGAATAGAATTTTATCCGTTTGCCATCAAGGTCAGTGGTATAGCCTCCACCGCCGTTGCGATTGAATATTTTCCCCTGATCTTTGGCACAGAGTGGTCTTGCGCCGCTGTGACTGCTGACCTCCACCAAATCAAGCCCATATTCATCCATAAGGGAAAACTGAGTTTCTTTGGCAACGCTTCCTACAGTGGAGCGTATACACATATTAGTGTATGCTTCCGGCGTCCAGCTCCGACCGTTTTTATCTACAAAAGCCGGGATACCTTTCTGCGTCATTTCGCCGATACATTCACGCATGGCACTCTGACGTGCCTCTATGCCGGTAACTACCTTGCCCGTAGCCTTATTAAGATTGTCTATGTATTCCTGCTTGTTTACAAGCTCGGCGGTACGGTTTATCACCTGCATAGCGGCGTTCTTCGCCTTGTACTTCATCGTTGTATTTGTAAGGGTCAAGTCTTTCTTTGCCTGTTTTTGAAGCATTTTAAGGCTGTTTAACATATTACCGGACATTGACGGTGTGGCTCGCTTATCTATAAGACCTTCCTGTACCATACGCTTTAATCCAGGCGCAAGCTCCTGAATAGCGGAATTTGCCGCTCTTTGAAGCGTAAGCTCCAGAAGCTCGGGCGTTTTTCCTGCATATTCAGCTATCGTTTTTGCGTTCTGCTTAGTCAGCTTGCCAAGCTCGGCAAGCTTCTTCATTTTCCACTTTGCCGTATCTTCTTCAATTCGCCCTGCGGCAAGATAAGCGGCTATGTTTGCGATAAGATCGGTTTCCAGTCCGACGATAAGGTCGGTTATACCCTGTGACAACTGCAGGGAAGTCAGCTTATTCATAGCTGTCACCGTCCAGTATGCCGCCGTCTATGGCGTTTTCCTTTGCAATACGCTGCAGTTCTTCTGCGGCTTCTGCTTCATCAATATTCTGTGCTTCCATAATAGCACGAATTTTTGATTTAAGCCCTGCCTGAACAAGCTTGATATTGTTATCTATACGGGTGTTGTCATCGCCGATAATGTTATCCTGCCAGTTTACAGATACCGTGTATTCCTTGCTGACTTCCTCCGAAGCCTGCGTTACCTCGATGATCGCCGTTGCAAGACTTTCAAGCACCTCGGATATGATATTCTTGTTATTCTGCACGGTGCGAAGTGTGTCCTTTTCATCGGCGGCAACTTCTGTCGCCGTTTTTACGCCGGAATTACTGTCAAACGACAGCGTTCCCGGAGAGAAACCAAGCTGAGTGCTGAGTATATTCAACTGAAGCTTCAGAGCTTCAACGTGTTCGGTCACCCTGAGGGACTGGGTATTGTCGGATATATTTAACTTCGGCGCATCATCGGCGTTGAATGCCTGATATACTTCGTCATCGGTGTCAAAGTATTTTACTTCGTTGCCGTCGCTGTCATAGGTCGATTTAATGCATTCCGAAGGAATAATGATACGCTTCTTGCCGAGTATAAATTCTCGCTCAAGGCTGTCGAATATTACATCTATTTCCCGTAGCGTGTCTATTGAATTTGCAAAAACAGGCAAGCCGAGCGGCAAGTCGAAAACCATATTGTTTCCGACTGCAGGTTTGAAATAGCAGAATAACGGCTTTTGAACACCTTTGAACACCATTTCATATTCAAGTTCCGGGAACAGCTCGGAAACCGGTACTGATTGACCAAGATAGCTTCGTGAATCACTGCGCCGCAGTATATGATAGATGTGAACGCCGTCCGACTGCAATGTATGATACTCGAACAGCTTGTAGTAGAAGCCGTTCTGAACATAGTCGTTGCAGAAAATACCTTCTGTTATCTGACGGTTATTCCATTTTGTTGGGAAGAAACGATCGGCATTTATGTAATTCAGACGTATCACACTATCCTCGAGATACACCTTTATTACTCCGCCGCCGAGCGCATACGCACGGGAAAGAAATTCGGGAAAACGTTCCCAGAAACAGTTATTTTCAAGAACCTTGCTTACTGTATCGTTGTACTTTTCGTCATCAACAGATATATCGCACTGTTCTGAAAAAGTCATCGTGGCGAGCTTGTCGCAGATAACCTTTGCCATATTCGTCATAGCTCTGGGACGACTTTTCTTTTTTATTCCGCTGTTTGTAACCGTCCTCCAAGGCGGTTTACCCTGATAGATGCGTTTTGCAGGCTCGATGTGCCGTGTATAATAGTCGGATATATCGACTATCGGCACGTTCGGAAATGCCTGCTTTATATAAGAGTATATCGACATCAATTTTTCCTTTCTGCGTCGAAGACGTTACTCATGTAAGCTTCGGAGCTGTATTCCTGTGCGTCAAGGCTATCAATATTTATGCTTCCGTCATCAAGACGTATTTCGGTCGCCGCATTTGGCTTCCATATAGCAGTTTGAAATGCCTCTATCGTATGCTTGCAGTGCGACATTATTTTATATCTGTCAGCCGCAATCAGACGGTTATAGAACAATATACGATTGTTGATCGAACCTTTCCGTGCATTGTGGATATTCACACGGAGCTTTCTCCTCTGAGCGGCGAGACGCACTCCTTTGATAAGTATTTGCTCCGCTGAATCAAGATATATTTCAGTGCATTTCCATCGCCGGCATACACCTTCAATGAAATTACAGAAATCATTTTCAAGCTCATACGGAGATATTGTTTCTTTACGATAGTATTCGTCAAGCGTTACGATCGACTGAAAGCCTTTAGTGAATCCGGTAGCGTTAAGGGTATGAGCTGAGCCGTTGCCGCCGAAGTCTCCGCCTATGGTAACAAACATAAGATCTTCGGGAAGTGTATCTACAATATATCTCGATGGGTTGTCGGCAAACAGTGGGTAAATAACACCTTCTGCTGCTACCCAGTTACCTCGGATAAAGCGTTCGAAATAAACGCCCGTGTATTCCTTTTTGATTTCCCGGACATATTCTTCCGGAAGCGTGGTATTATCATCAATAAGAAATCGCATAACAAGTATATCGACCTTGACATTGTCTATATATTCCTTTTTTAGCCAGTGCGTCGGAACATCTGGGTTTGTCGTTGCAATAAGTTTTGCTCCCTTGACTGACAATCGGGAGAGAAGCATCGAAAAGAAGTCTTTCGGAAACAGCGTCAGCTCGTCGCAATAAGCTCCGCCAAGCGTCATGCCTCGTATCTTATTCTCGGACTTTGCATCATTTGCTCCCTCAAGCAGTATTTTTCTTCCAAATAATCTGCCTTCTTTGGTAGACAGCGAATACTTGAAATTATCTTCGCCGACAAGCTCCTGCATAACATCAAGCAGTTACGCTTTAATGTCTGTAACGTTTTTGCCGACATCAGATAGGCATAATCTGTCGGACGGTCTGCTATCCAGAATGCCCAAAGGATAAGCGATATCCATGTCTTGCCACTACGGACAGAGCCTTCAAGCAGGTTAAGTCGATGGAGCTTATTGTGTTTGAGCAAGCTCATCAGCTCCTGCTGTTTGACTGTGAATATCAAATCATTTGACATTTTTCATTGCCTCCAGTATAGCGTCAAGCTTGCCTGCACCGTCATCTGACATAGCAACGGGAGTTTTGCTGTAGGCATCACCGGCTTTGTTCGTCAGAAAGAACTCTACCGCCGATTGATTCGGAGGAATATCACGAGTAATTATTTCAACAGTTTTTCTTCCGCCGACAATACGCTCTCTGCGTTCCGTAACGGTATAACCGGTAGCGGCACGGATTAGTGCCTGTTCAACATCTGCCCGAACAAGCTCAGGGTTGTCGGCTATTAACTGCCTGACTCCTTCAGAGCGCTCGATAATCTGTTGTATTGCCTTTTGCCGCTTGCTTTCGGATGTATTCAGATAGCATTCGACCAGACTTTGAACGGCATTCACTCGCTGTTCGGTATCAGCTTTTTTGTATTTGTCGAGATCGGTTGCAAGGCTGTTTATAGCCCTTTTGCGATTGCTTTTTCTCACAGTTTGCTCACTCCTTTCGGGCAAAAAGAAAAAGAGCCTTATAAAAGCCCTTATTCTGCATTTGATTATGTTGACGTGAAATTATCCCACTTTGATTTTTGAAACGTTTTAAACGGCAATTAAAACGCTTTTATCGGTAAATATCCCGTTGGGATTATATCGGGATATGCTTCGCCATTCCGATTTTGAAAAAAATCAGATTACTTTGCGTATGTATACAGCCGTTCCGGTGGGGAGCGTATCGACCAACACCTTAGTTACTGCACTTGTCTATATCGACCGCACAGGTTATCCTGTGTGACTCACCGTAAAGAGTGATCTCTATAACGGCTTTATGCTGTCTTCGGGAAAATTTCACGATTTTGTGCTCATAGCGTTTGAGATAGCCGCTGTCTATCTTTAGTACGCCGTTTTCTATGTGTCCTTTGCTGACCTTGAGTATATCGGGATTGCGACATAACCCGATGATATATTCTTCTTCGGTACAGGACAGGCACGTTGTTTTACTGACAAAATTGCCGACACCGTGTATCTTGCGAATGGTATAATAATCATCGGCTGTCAGGCGGTCGGTCTGAAAGAATATGTAACTGTCAAAAAGCGGTTTGATTTCTTCGTGCCATACACCCTTTTTGCGATACTTGTACAACTCTCTCGGCACATACGCTGTATAACCGAGTTCACGCATTGAGTACATAACAGCCGTTTCAGAGCCTGACTGTACATATATTACATATATCATTCGCCGTCACCCTCTTTCTGCTTACCCCTGATATATTCGGCAAGCTGTGAGTACAGCTGAGGATTATCCTTAGCCATAGCGGCGAAGATGTCTTCCTTGAAAACATCATACGCCGCATCCATTGATGAGCGGTTCTTAGCGTCTGTGTCCCGTTTATATGTTGCCGCTTTTATCAGCGATGGCACTGCAGCAATCAGCTTTTCGGGCGGGACATCTTTTAGACTGTCATCGCTTAAATTCTGGATTGCTTCCATTACTTTATGGTTTGTTAATCGGGCAAGAGCCTCGGAAACATCAAGATCCGGATATTTGGCAAGCTCCTCGTTTATAAGGCGGAAGTTATTGCTAATGAGCATTACCTGCTCCAAAGAAGCATTCAGAGCCTGTGCATAACGTGCTACCGAAGATTTCGATACCTCATAACCGTTTTCACGGATGAAATCTACAATGTCACTGTAGCGATATTCTGACGGGTTATTTATCATCATATCAACGGTTTCCCTGATGTCGCACGGCAGCTTGTCGACTTTACCTCTTTTACGATTACGTTTTTTCATAGTATCGCCTCCTTACAGATCTATGCAAGGATCTTCGATAGCACCGTTAACAAGCTGAATGCCCTTAGCGGTCAGCTTACCTGCAAGCTGTGTATAATCGTCGCCGATGCACTCTACAGCCTGTTCGGAACGTATCTTCACGAGCCGTATATATCCACCTTCAAGCAGATAATTAAGACTGTCAAGTGCTTCGTTTTCAGCAATCTGAGGCTCAAGGGCAGCAGTTACATCTACGAGATTGACGTAATCGGTACGGAGCAGATTGATTGCTCTGATCACAGCCCCATTGTTTTTTATAAACTTGTTTTTCCTGAGCTGATCTTTTATATTCATCAATTGCCCCTCCTGTCCTTATCGGCAAGATTATCTATCTTTGTTTCCAGACGTGTCATAACACGGATAAACTCGGAATTTTTGACTGCCGTATCCTTAAGTTCGTCAATTGCACTGTCGATCTTGTCTATAGTGTGCTTGATTTCTTCGACTTCTGCCTTTGTGGCATATCTGTCGTTCAGGCTTTTGATATCACTCTTACATTCCTTTATCATATCAATATGGCTTTCGAGTTCAGATCTGGTAACGCATTTGTCCTGTCTGTCTATTGTACGTTTGACGAAATACGATATAATGCCGATTGCAGCTGTGATTATTATGTTAATAGCTGTTGATAGTATTGCTCCGATTTCCATTATATAAAATCCTTTCAAATGGCTTTATAATGCTTAATTTTTATGTACTATATTTAATGTAATTTTATTTTAACATTTTCACTGAAAAACAAAAAGGCTTAGCGCAATTACTTTTACAGTAATCACACTAAGCCATAAATTTATAAAAATGTTAAAATTTTATTATGAAACACTTGACAACCACCTTTTAAGGTGGTATAATATATTATGGAAGGAGGGAAAGACAGTGTCAAAGAAAAAGCAAAGAAAAAAGAAAAAGCCCACAAAGCTAAAGTACGCTGAAATACTTATAACGGCTTTAATGGACTTAATCATCGGAACGCTACTTCTGATAATCGGTAAAATAATCGAGTAGTAACCGAGATTTAGGTGTCGGGAGCGAAAGCTCCCTCCACTTAAATTCTATCATTCAAAGCAGACATTGTCAAGATAATATGAAAGAAATTTTTATCACATTAGGCGCATTGCTTATCTCGTTCGGAGTAGCAAAAATCGTATACTGGATTATAAAAAACGGAAAGAAGGATTGATATGAATTTGAGACAGCTAAGACTGGATAAGGAACTTACCGTGCCGGCTTTATCGCAACTATCGGGTGTGCCGGTAAGGACGATCGAAAACGTCGAGCGTAATGGCGACTGCAAAGTGTCTACAGCTAAAAAGCTTGCAGAAGCACTTAATGTAACACTTGACGAGCTTTGCGCATAACGGCATCGCCGGGCTATTTCAGCCCGGCGATTATCTTTTCCTGTTCTTTTTTCGACAACTCAAGTGCTGACATGACCTCCTCGGAATAGTTGTTTTCCTCGGCTATATCCCTTGCGACAGCAAAGCTTATAAGCGTTGACGGCTTTGCAACTGCTATGCGTTCACCGCCGAAATACGCAACAAGCTTGCGGTACGCTTCGATACCGATAACTTCGGCTATCTCTGCCTGAGTCCCTGTAAGATGCTTTATCTGAAGATAATCAAGTTTTGATTTTGCCATCGGTACGCTCCTTTCTGCGCTTTTCTGCCCGAACATATCGTTTGATCGTGTCAATAAGCTCCGCACCCTGACGTTCCGAAAAGCCCTTGAATATATCATATTTCGGATTGACGGTAATACCAAGCTCTTTTTTAATAATGCCGCATAGCCGTTCCTTGACGGAAGCTTCAGACGGTGACAACTCAGCAAGTTCGTACATAAGCCCGAAAATCTTGCTTATCTGAGCGTTGCTTATATATGCCTTGACCTCCGGGGTTATCGCCCGGAGGTTAGCTTGCAACTGTCTGATTACTATATCCGCCTGCTCATCGCTCAGTTCCGATATGGACTCTTTGAGTGTGAGCTGATACACAAAGCCGTGCAGATCATCTGACTTATTCCCGTCGTCAACAAGCCCGCACTTCCGTCCGAGGCTGTAGATATATCTGCGTTTCTGCTTAATATCCATATTACACCATTACACCGTGATTTTCGTCGTGTCAGATACTGATATAGCACTGTTGATTGCTCTGATGACCTCTTCTACAGTGCGCTTACTTTCAATGGTATCTAAAACAGTCATAAAACGCTGCCATTCAAGGCACTCTGAAAAAAGATACGCATAATCGGCGGCATCTTCCTCTGAAAAATCGCCAATCGAAACGAGATTCTTACAGTCTGTAAGAAAGTTGGCACCCTTGAGCTTTTTGCGAAGTGCGCTCTTTGCGGAATCGTCGCACGGTAACTGATCGTAGAACTCGTCTACCGTCAGCTTGCGTTCAGGGACTGCAATGTCGGCTGAATAAACGCTTGCAAATGTGCGCTCAAGCTCTTTGCTCTTAAATGTGTACTTCGGCTCGACTGTTTCTTTGACAAAATCGCCGAAAGCGTCTCCCATCAGACGCTTCAGAACGGCAGGAGATATAATCTTTACTGTTCTGGCTTCGGTGTATGTAACGTCATGTCCGTCATCATCCTCAAAACTGCAGGTTCTTCTTTTACTGTCACGGAGCTTATCACTGCCAAGCTTCAAAAAGAACGCTTCAAGCTCCTTGAATTTAAGCTCAAGTTCAGCTTTTTCTTTTGTCAGTTTTGCTATTTCGGCTACTTTTGCGGCAATTATTTCATTAGTTACTGTCATTTTATCACCGCCTTTGAGATAACATCCGCACACTCCGGACATATATCTATGCCATTGTAATTTACAGCCTCTGTGCGGTTGCCGCAAAATCGGCAAACAGGAACGTGCTTGCGGATATGGATTTCTCCGGTCTGATTATCAACAATCAGATCTACAGCTTCGCCCGGCTGCATACCAACATATTCACACAGATCCTTTGGTAGCGTTATTCCACGCTTTGATGTCAGTCGTTTGCTTTTAATCATCGCCATATAACTTTTCCTCCTGTATTTAGTTTTCTCCACTCTGCATTTATACGGGCTTGTGACCGTTGCTGATCAGCAGCTGCATTAGAGCAGGGAGCTATACTCCCTTATAGATCTTCCGCCTATAGCACCCGAAACCGATGATTGGACGCAGTTTATTCTTGCAAGTGGGATTACCGTATTTATCGAGATATTTGTACTCACAAGAGTAACATTTCTGTGCCGTATCTCGCTTTTCACTTTCGGGTGTACGCATTTTATGTAGATTATTTGATTTCACACTGCTTCTGACCTCTTTTCTTCTTGATTGCCGCAATCTGCGATAATCTTGCTGCATAGTGCGGATTTTTAGCGACGAACTCGCCGTATGACATACCGCATTTCATAGCTTCGGCAACTATTACTTCTATCTGTTCCATATTGCTCATTTCTTTCACCACCTTTCGTGCACTCTGTCTTTTCACGAGCTTGTGACCGTCCACGACGACATTACACGGGAGCTTTCGCTCCCTGAGGTTATTCTGATTTGCCTTTGTTATAGCCTTTTTTATATCCACTGTTGAAGATCTTATCTGCTACTATTATGCTGAAGTACATTTTTGCAAGAATCCATCCTATGTAGAGAATTACGAGCATAAGAGGGATTATAAGCACCTCGCCGCCGATTGAGTTGTCGGGACGATCGGCAACGGCGTTTGCATAATCAATTACGCTTACGGTCGCTGTGCCGGCAAAAAACGCAGCGGCAAGCATTAACACATTGTTAATAAACTTTCTCATTTGTTATACCATTCCTTTTTTATCAGCTTTGTCTGTCTGTTGTGTCGGCAGACAAGAAGCATTATTGTCGGTGTATCTTTAGCTATCAACCAGTTATCCGGGTTGATGTGCGCTCGTTTCAGAAAATCGTATTGTGACCTTGTAGGTTTCTTCCCGTGCATATTGTCACCTCACAACGCTTCGTACATCAATTCGCATAAACTTTGCCATAGCGGCAAGACCGTTAAGGTGAAAGTTGCCGTTGTCATACGCTTGCGAGAACAGTCTTACCGCCCCTCTAAGTCCCGCTTCACTCTGAGCTACCTTGTGCAAAAACTCAAGCTCCTGCTCCATATGCGATGATACAAGAAGAGGGAACATCATATCCACGTCCTCACGCTTGATGTCAGTAGTAACGAATTTCGGAGACAACCATTTACGGTTGTTGATCTGACGGTAATTTCTCCGGGTTTTACCCTCGAATTTTTCTTCGATACCGTTATCGCCGACAAATGCAACTCCCAGTGTCTGACCTTTGTCCGTGAAGTAGTCGGCAAAGCTTCTGATAGTTTCTATTCCGTGAAATGTCAAGAGCTGTCCTTCGTCTATGATAATAACCATTCCGTCGTGAAGCTTCTGCGTTATTGCTATCCATAAATCATCCGTTGACTGTGATATAGGAACGCCCAGTTCAAGTGCAATCAGTTTAAGCACTGCTTTTGCTGATTTAAAGCAAGGGTTAACTGTGATAACGATGCTGTTCAGCGGATTGTCTGCGTGATATTTCTGCACAGCTTTTGTTTTACCGATACCGCTGTCGCCTGTTGCAATTGCTACGCCACCTTTTATCTGGCAGGTCTTGATCGTCTGATAGATCTTCTCCGATATGCTTGTCGGTGCATAATCTACCTCGCTGTAGCCCTCTGCGCCTTCTGTCTTGGTGTCAAAATATGCGGCGAGCTTTGCAAACTGTGCATCCTTATTTCCGCTGTATGCACCCTTCTTGAGCATTGATATTGTCGATGCCGGAATGCCGATGCGATTTGCGGCTTTGTTTGCCGAGCCCATTTCTGCCGCAAGCTCGTCAAATTTGGCGAGCAGTGAAACTTCCTTTGTCTGTTCCATGGTTTAATCATCCTTTCCGCTTTAATGCGTTATTATTTATCTTATCAATGTCGATGAATACCTCATCGACATCGGATAGAACGGGGTTGTCCGCCTTGAACTTATCAGAAAATACAGGGCTGAACTTTGTCGGCTTTTCAATTCTGAACCTATCTTTGCCTCTTTCGGCTCTGTTGATAGTCGCCGTCAGGAAGTCAATAGCCTGCTCTTCTGTGATAGACGCCGTCAGACCTTTCGAATAGTCGTGAACGGCATGAGTAACAGCACGGATCGTCTTTTCACCTGCGGCTATCTCATTAGGATCATCGGTGATATACGGTACGTTCAGATCCGTCTGCAGAGTCCATGTAAAGCGATATGCGTCTGTTGCTTTATCGTAGACACGCACCGTCTTATATTCCGCAGGATCATAGCGAACATATACCTCTTCGCCTTGATACTTCCATGCGTCTTCCGCCGAGTACCAGAGCTTTTCGCCTGCAAGCTCAATGTATACGCCATTGCGTTTGATTTTCTGATATCGGGTCGTTCTTGCAAGAAGAAGTGATAGATCTTCGTCTTTGGCATCTCGGAACTTTGTGTATTTGATCGATTCGTTCCAAACGTCAATTCGGCTCATACCCTTATACTTGCGTTCTTTACCGCCGTACTCGGAAACATTAAAGTCGCCGTCTATAAGGATCTCAAGGGCAGATCTTATCTGATCGTCCTCGGGAACTATACCGTATTTCAGCTTGTATTTGAGGCTCTCCGGACGCTCTATAATAGTACCGCCGCAGAAAGTCTCGATTACTCGGCTGATATGGTTTTTAAGTGTGCCGAATGTACGCTCAATAGGCTTTGCCTTAGCGTTTCTGACAATTGCATTGTGCATTGTAATGTCAAGCAATTGCAATATAGTCGGCGGTATATCGTCTGCATTCCATGTCTTTCGTGTTCTGTGACCTCTGCCACCTATATCGTGCGTAAGGAACTCAGATCCGTTATCAAAATACACCGATTTCGGAACGCCGAAACGCTTTATTGCGTGTCGGAGTGCAAGCAAAGTACTGTGTGAATCGGGCTGCTCCGTTAAGTTCCAGCCGACCAAAACGCCCGATTTTGCATCCAAAAATGCCGTTAAGTACATTCTGTGGGTCTTCTGACCGTTATCGCAGTAGGTCATAAAATCAAATGTATGGTTATCTGCTATCCATACATCGTTAGCCTGCAGGTCGTCATACATACGCTCTATGTACGGTATGTACTTATCGGTCATAGCCTTTTCACCGTATCTCATCAGTGCAATTACTGCCTGAGGGAGCTTTTCAGCTTGCCTCCGAAAACTGCGCTCTGAGGGGATATTGGGTAAATCTTGCGGATAAAACTCCGTCACCCACTCTATCATCAGCTGATAGCAGCGTGATACCGGAAGCCGGCGCTCGTCAAGGAAGAAATACATAAATGCGTCAAGTATATGCTTCGGAATATCGGTGTGACCTTTATTCCATCCGCCACGCTTATCTATAAGCCCTTCAATGTCACCGTTCTTATATGCGGCGTACTTGCGGTACAGTATATCGGTTGATATTTCTATCTCGGGATGTTCGAGCTGCATTTTTGCTACAAAAAGCAGATCGGTATCGGCTTTTTTGCGATTACTCTTGGTTCTATACATCTCCCAGACTTTGAGTATCTTTATCCAGTCAGCTGCTTGCTGCCGTTCGTTTTCCGTGTACTCCTCAAATGGCTTTGTAACAGCCTTTGAACGCTGTTTTTCAACCGTTTTAGTCGGTGCTATTTCAAGCTCCTTACGCTTGGAGTTATAGTATCGCTCACGGGTTTTTTCGTCCATCTGATCAATGTCAAAAAGATACTCTTTGCGGTTATTTGCCGCATCGGCTTTTTCAATTGATGGTAGCTTTCCGTTTTTAGCCAACTGCTGAATATAACGTAAACTACAACCTTTAATTTCAGCTAATGCCGTAGCCGAAATCATCTCACTCACAGTAGATTTCTCCTTTCCAGCAAAGATAGATTACAGGTTATTTGGTAGAAACCGTATTGCAATTAACATAATAATCGCCGTTACCGCCGGAATTAAATATGAAAATAGTAAGTCCAACAGTTTTTCCTTCATTATCGTTTTCTTTCCGACCTGCCATCATCAGTACAGGGCGGTCATTCCCTGCAGACGGGCTGTTGCCCGTTTCGGCTGATTGTGATATAATGATTGTGAGAGGGGGTGAAATCATGTCGGAAAATTGTGATTTTATGAAAATTATGCTAAAAGCACAGGAGAGTGCCGGACAAGCAGTTCTTACACTTGAGAAAAGCAGAAATGCAGACAAATTTCCGCAAATGATGCCGACTGAATGGCATAAAGAACGTACTTATATAAATGCACTTGTTCGTGAAGCATTAGAAGAATATCACAAAGCACTTAAAGAAGCGTTTGAGAAGCAAGGCTTACAATTTCCAAATTTCTGAATCAGCTGATTCATAAGCAGTTTTTAAAATCTGATGTGCCCTGTCTTTAACAAAGAACTCATATTCGCTTTCGCCAAGAGATTTCGCATATTCTACCGAATATAAATAATGAAAAACCTCTTTTATAAACTCCAAATGCTTCCGGAAAATTTCCGCTATAGCCGCCTGCAATTCAAAATTGTCGGCGGCTGTATGATTTTCCTTGACCTTAACTTTGACTTTATGTATGTGCTGTCTGTTACGATTTTTCTGCTCGATTGTTGATTCTGTAGCAATTTCACTTTGCTCAGGCATAACTTTTTCCTTTCTGACCTGTCATCATCGGTACAGGGCGGTCATTCCCTGCAGACGGAAAACCTTGCGGCTTTCCGTTTCGACAATATAGAAAGGATCTGTAGCAAACTTCAAGCCGTTAGCTCTCAGTCTGCATATATGCTCGTCTTTCCAAGCTGTCACCGATGCAGTCTCCGCCTCTTCGGTTGAGTTCCGTTATCGTACTGCTGATTTGCAGGTGTGTCGGGGTAACCTCCTGCAATGTCTCAGTTCCATGGTAACCGCCCCTACAAACTGGGCTTGATACGCTCAAGCGGGCGGATATCGTACTTTGGCAACGTCTATCATCTCGAGCCTCCCGATCTTCCGTCGGGTAAACGCACGACCAGCCTGTGCGGTTTCATTCCGACTAATTTTTTATCCCGGATTTCCTTCCGGCGGTCGGTGGGTCTGGGCTTGATACGCTCAAGCGGGCGGCTCAGGCGAGTGCGATAAACTCACCTTTGCAGTAATCAAACGCTCCGACATAGGAGTCATTGACAAAAACATTGCCGACTGTATCGGTATCGGCATCTATATCAAGATTGCCTTTAGGCAACCCGCCGTTCTTACGGTAGTAATCCGTAAGGATTCTCTTTTTATCCTTAATGCTCATTTAGATCTCCTTCCGAGTATTTCGTCTGTCGATACAGCAAAGAAATCTGCCAGACAGATCAGATTAGCGATAGACATCTGCTTATTACCACGCTCCCAGCCACAGACCGCCGCAGGCGTTACGCCTATGGCGGCGGCAACTTCCTCTTGAGAAAGGTTTCGTTCCTGACGTAACCTTAAGATATTTTTTGAGTATGTCATTTCTTTTCCTTTCATTCAGTAAATTCAACAATAACTTCACAGTGTGAATCATACCAACGAAATTCTTTTATATCCTCCACCTTAGTATCATCTTCAACCTCAGCTATGAGCTGTATCAGTTCTGAATCGAGAACGTAGTTTCTTTCCGGATCATAACAGCAGAAGCAGTTAGGATTGATGTTATTGTCAAGTACAATCTCATAAAAACTTGTGGGATATTTGTGAATTATTTCAGCATACTTTTTGCAAAATTCGGGGCTGTCAATGGTAACGCCATCAAATTTTGCATTGCCGGGATCAAGAATAACCCAGAAATCTCTCCAGTTTACTGCGATACAATTATCGTTGCCGCAGTTATACAGATAGAACTTAGTTTTTACATTGTTTGTCATAGTTTATATTCCTTTCGCTTTTTCGATTGACACCGCCTGAGCGGTGTGTTAAAATAACTATGGGTAACTATACCCTGTTTCTTAACCTAAGTTAATTATAATAAGAATTTTTCTAATTGTCAAGAAAAAATCTTGCTCAAACTTAGAAAAATTCTAATTTCGCTGTTTTGCACAAAGGAGATTTACCGAAATTGGATATTTTAGATAGAATAATTATGCTTATGGGTTCTCGAGATCAAAAAGAGCTAACTAAATATCTACAATTAAATGCCGTTGCGTTTTCAGACTGGAAGAGCGGAAAGAGTAATTCTTATAAAAAATATTTAATCGAAATTGCTAAGTTTTTTAACGTTTCAATTGATTATTTGGTTTATGGAAAAACACCAGATAGTTCTTTGCGAACAGATGAAGAGGAACTACTCCAAAATTATAATAGTGTAGATATAGTTGCAAAAGCTCAGATCAGAGAAAGAGCGTCTGTCCTTGCTGAACTTGAAGCGGCAAAGAAAAAGAATAATGTTCAAACACCATTAAAACAATCTTTAAAACAAACTGAAACAGAAGAAAAACAAGAACCGCAATACTTATCTCTGCCGTTCCCGGCACTCCCGGCATCGGCAGGAGCCGGCGAGTATCTGCACGAAGATGTTACTTCTTATATAAAAGTACCGGCGACAAACCTTACCGGGAGAGCTTCATTTGCACTCCGTGTCCACGGAGATTCGATGGAACCTGCCTACTTTGACGGAGATATCGTTCTTGTTGCCGCTGATGCAGAGGTCAATATCGGAGATATAGGTATTTTTATAGTTAATGGCGAAGGCTTCATAAAAGAGCGAGGAAAAGACCGCTTGATTTCTCTTAATAATAAGTATAGGGACATTAGGATCGGATCAGATGATACTTGCGTATGCAAGGGAAAGGTTATAGGTTCGCTGTAAAAAAGGAGGTTTATAATAATGGGATTACGTTTCAGAAAAAGTATTAAACTCGGCGGTGGATTCCGCCTTAATCTTAGCAAATCTGGTGTAGGATATAGCTGGGGTACAAAAGGATTCCGCATATCAAAATCAGCAAAAGGTCGCACAAGAAAAACTTTCTCAGTCCCCGGCACAGGTATTTCATATTCTACTTCGTCGGGAAAATCAAAGCGTCGTAAATCAACAACAGCAAAGCAGAATTATTCACAAAGCAATACAGATTTTACAGAGCAGCTTCCGGTTGATCCGAAAGTTCAGCGTATTAAAAAGATTGCAATTACAGCAATAATTGCAGGACTTGTTCTCATGATGATTGGACATCACGAATCCGATCCTTTACATATTACACTCACTTCACTTGGGTATATAGGTCTTATAGGCGGTATCATTTTAATGGTGATAAAAAATCGTTTCGGTAGCAACGAATAAAATAGTACAATATTAACTTTTTCTTTAAATTTTTCGTCAAGTGAAAAGCTCAACGAACAAGTTCGTTGATATGTTGTTTTTTGTTCGTTGAGTTCGTTGCTAACATTTTCAATAATTGGCATTTATTTAAACTTGCATAAAAGCTAAAGAAAAGCCGTTAAAACGCTTAACAATGCGCTTTAACGGCTTTTAAAATGCAATTAAAACAGTTCAAAACGGTTATTTAAAACGCTTCTCCTTTTCAACAGATATAAAAAAATCGGTGCAAAAACGCACCGATTTTTTTGACAACTTACTTTTCAACACCGTGCCGGATAAACCACTTGTGACACGCAACAAACCGCATAACAATCAGCTTTGTGCTGATTTATCCCGCTTTATTTCGGCTTATCCCGTGGTTTCCCACTTTTTGCGTTTTGCGTGGCAGACAACAATAAGCAGGACTATACATTGATTGTCAACAGGGGGAATTTTTATGAAGAAATGTCCTTATTGTGCTGAGGAAATACAGGATGACGCAATAATCTGCCGCTTTTGCCATTCCGATCTTCAAAAAGGGCAGGCATCTGTTATCAGACCTCAGGCACCGATAAGTCAGCCGTACCAACCGCAGACACAGTACGCTACATACGGCACGATGTCAATGCATACAAAAAAGGTGCTGTATTGCTGTCTGGCGCTTGCAATTTCGCTCTTTGTGTCGCTCGGTATGTTCTTTACGCTTTTCACGCTGAACGGTTTGTCGCTGATAGGAGCGAGCAGCATAGGAAGCGTATCTGCCTTTAATGCTATCGACCGGGTGGTAAAGCTGGTCGAGATTATGGGCGGAAACAATGCAAATTATTTGTCTGATACGATCAGAGGCATACTCGGACTGTTTGTTTTTATCTGCATAGGACTTTGCGTAATGGTAATAATATGGTGCGTTTATTTTATTAAAGGAATCACCAAAATATCAAATGACCCGCAGGAGAGCCTTTATTGTTTTAAAAACACCTGCCTTGTAAATGCAGTGATCAATATCGGTTCGTTTGTTATAATCGTACTGTGGAATTTGGCTGTATCGGCAAACACAAGCAGTTCATCGAGCGATTATTTCTCAAGCTATACCACAAAGCTGATTGCAATGGATATTCAACCGAACATAATCATTTTCGCAATAGCGGGCATTGCCGGCGTTATAGTTATTTTAAAGCTGAACGGAATCGTTTACAAGCTGAGCAAATATGAAGATGAACCGGAATCATATTATGACGAACAGGATGCTTCATGGAGCTGTACAAGATGCGGCGTGTATAATAAAATTCAGAATGATTACTGCAGTAAATGCGGTAAGAAAAGAGAATAAATAAGAATCGCTTGAAATCCGGACGCAACTAAATGTCTTGACGGCAGGCTTGCCCCGTATGAAATATTGCTGTGATTTTGACACCGCCGCAGGAGAAATTCTGCGGCGGTTTTACTGTAAATAACTATCGGCAGGAGGTAATATTCGTCAAAGCTAACGGGAATAATAACAGAGGCATAGCCTAAAAGGTAATCCGAACGGGATAAAACCGCTCTGTTTTCGGCATTACAGTAAGACCGCATATAGTTTTTTGCGGAAATTGCCTATTTACAAACCGAATTCAAAGTGCTATAATAGTAATATTGAACAATAGCATCATATTGCCGCCGTTTGCGGACGGCTGAAAAGTATGATGCAACGAAAAGTCAAAGGATAAAAATGAATTTCAGAAAAATTAATATAATTACCGGTCATTACGGCTCGGGTAAAACAAATGTATCCGTCAATATGGCACTTGATCTTGCAGAAAAAGGCGAGAAGGTAACCGTTGTCGATCTCGATATAGTGAACCCCTATTTCAGAACAGCCGATTTCAAGGAGCTGTTCGGGGAGCATAATATCAGCCTTACCGTACCGACCTATGCAAACTCAAACCTTGACATACCGGCTCTCGGCTTTGATATGAACGGTATCGCTGACAGGGAAGGCTATATTATTATCGACGTGGGCGGCGATGACGAGGGAGCGAAGGCTCTTGGCAGATACAGAAAAGTATTTGAAAAGTACGACACGCAGATGCTGTACGTTATCAATCGTTGCAGGTATCTCACAAAAGAACCCGCAGAGGCTTTACAGCTGATGTATGAGATTGAGAACGCATCGGGTATGAAGTGTGACGGAATAATCAACAACACGAATCTCGGTCGGGAAACCGACAGGGATATAGTTCTCGGCTCGGTCGCTTATGCGGATGAGGTGTGCCGTGAGGCAGGACTTCCGCTTGTGGCTGTAACCGCCGAGGCAAGCTATCTTGACGGTATAGATAAAGCCTATCCCGTAAATATATATGTCAAGAAGCTGTGGGAAGAATTCGGCGATGAAGCCGAAAAATAAAGCTGTTTCCTTACCGTAATCTGATTAAAACTGAATGGTAAGCCGAATAAAACTTTAGGCGAAAGGAAAGGTCAAGAAATATGGCAAAAATGAAAGTGGATTTTGACCGCTGTAAAGGCTGCGGACTGTGCACAACAGCCTGTCCGAAGAAAATAGTCGCTTTACAGACGGAAAAGCTCAACAAGAAGGGCTACTACACAGCCGTATGTACAGATGACGATGCTTGCATCGCCTGTGCGCTGTGCGCTATGATGTGCCCTGACTGCGCTATCACTGTAGGAGGTGACGACAATGGCTGAAAAGAGTCTTATGAAAGGTAACGAAGCGCTTGCAGAAGCCGCTATAAGAGCCGGCTGTAAATGCTTTTTCGGTTACCCTATAACACCTCAGACGGAAATTTCGGCATATCTGTCAAAGAGAATGCCCAAGGTAGGCGGCGTATTTTTACAGGCAGAGTCGGAGGTTGCGGCTATAAATATGGTTTACGGCTGCGCAGGCTCCGGTATCAGATGTATGACATCTTCATCCTCTCCCGGAATTTCGCTTAAAACAGAGGGTATAAGCTACATTGCAGGCTCTGATTTACCCTGCGTTATCATTGACGTACAGCGAGGCGGTCCAGGTCTTGGCGGTATCCAGCCGTCACAGGCGGATTACTGGCAGATAACACACGCACTCGGTCACGGCGACTTCCACGCTATCGTATTCGCACCTGCGTCCGTGCAGGAGATGGTGGATACGGTAACTAAGGCTTTCGACCTTGCCGACGAGTACAGAATGCCTGCAGTTATATTGGCAGACGGACTTCTCGGTCAGATGATGGAGCCTGTTGCCTTTGAGGATACCGAGATAAAGATGTCCGATGCGTCAAAGAAGCCGTGGGCTGCCTGCGGTCACGGCAACAAGAGAAAGCACAACATAATCAACTCTCTTTATTTAAAGCCCGATCAGCTTGAGGATAACGTAAGAGAAAGATTTGAAAGATATGAAGACCTGAAGGCAAAGCATACGGAGGCTGTCAGCGACTACTGCGAGGATGCAGATACTGTTGTTGTGGCTTACGGCTCGACCGCAAGACTTGCAAAATCGGCAGTCGAAGCGGCAAGAAAAGAGGGCCTTAAGGTCGGCATAGTAAGACCGATAACTCTCTGGCCTTATCCTGCAAAGGAAATTGCCGAAGCGTGCAAGAATGCGAAGAATGTTCTTTGCGTGGAGATGTCTATGGGTCAGATGGTTGACGATGTAAAGATTGCTCTCAACTGCTCAAAGCCTGTCGAGTTCTACGGAAGGACAGGCGGTGTTATCCCGAAGCCTGCAGAAATACTTGCAAAGTTAAGAGAAATGGGAGGTAAAAACTAATGCCTGAATTTAAAAGACCTCACGCTCTGGCAGACGTGACCACCCACTATTGCCCCGGCTGTACTCACGGTATAGTACACAGACTTGTAGCTGAAGTAATTGACGAAATGGGTATCGAGGGCGAAACTATCGGTGTTTGTCCTGTCGGATGCTCGGTTATGGCTTATGATTATTTTGAATGCGATATGCTTGAAGCTTCGCACGGACGTGCTCCTGCCGTAGCTACAGGTATCAAGAGAGCTAACCCCGATAAGTTCGTATTTACATATCAGGGTGACGGCGACCTTGCGGCTATCGGTACGGCTGAGATCGTTCACGCCGCTACAAGAGGCGAAAATATCACTGTTATATTTATCAACAACACGACCTACGGTATGACGGGCGGTCAGATGGCGCCTACGACACTTCCCGGTCAGATAACGCAGACGACCCCCTACGGCAGAAATCCCGATGTTGAGGGCTTCCCCGTAAGAGTGTGCGAAATGCTGTCTACGCTCAGCGGTGTTGCGCTTGCCGAGCGTGTAACTGTTATCGACCCCAAGAATATAAACATTGCCAAAAAGGCAATCAGAAAGGGATTTGAGTTCCAGAAGAACAAGCAGGGCTTCTCTATAATTGAGGTTCTCTCTACTTGTCCTACAAACTGGGGCAAAACTCCGATAGAGGCGCTTGACAGAGTCCGCACAGAGATGATTCCTTACTATCCTTTAGGTGTATTCAAGGAGGGTGCGATAAGATGACAAACGAAATTCTTCTTGCCGGATTCGGCGGACAGGGCATACTGTTTATGGGAAAAATGCTCGCATACTTCGGACTGTATGAGAACAAGGAAGTTTCGTGGCTTCCGTCCTACGGTCCCGAAATGCGTGGCGGTACCTGCAACTGCTCGGTATGTGTAAGCGACGATCCTATCGGCTCACCCCTTGTCGATACACCGAACACGCTTATCGTTATGAATACTCCGAGCTATGACAAGTTTATCGGCTCGGTTGTGCCGGGCGGTACTGTTATCATTGACAGCACGCTTGTTGACGCAAAGTGCGACAGAACAGACATCAATGTATATTATGTTCCCGCAACAGCTCTCGCAAACGAGCATGATATGAAGGGTCTTGCCAATATCATTCTTGTCGGCAAGCTGCTCAAGGAAACAAACCTTACTTCTATGGAAACGGTTAAAAAGGCTATGGAAAAGGTTATCCCGCCTAAGAAAGCCCATCTTATAGATGCCAACATCAAGGCAATAGAGCTCGGCATGGCTCAATAACGGCGGCTGTGAGCCGCATCAAATTCCGACCTTTTTAAAGGTCGGTGAGCGGCTGAGATTAGTGTAACGGTCGGGAATAAACAATATTTTTGACTTGTTACGCCGTGCGGCAATGTGCCGCTTCAAATTCCGCCTGCGGCTGTGAGCCGCATCAAATTCCGACCTGCGGCTGTGAGCCGCATCAAATTCGCCGTTCCGATTGTTGTTAATATGTGTGACCTCCATTACCGGCGGTAGCAATATGATAATACAGATTCAGAATTTTGCGATTTAGAAAAACCGAATATAAAGGAAATCCACTGCTTTCGGGCAGTGGATTTCAGTTTGTCGAAAAACCGATTGATAAAGCAGTATAATGAAATGTATCGCCAACGTCGCTTAAAACTTTTTCCCTACCGACAAGGCATTAATAATTTCGTGAGTATACCGGTGCAACTGCTCTAACATTGACTCTTCAAAAAAACGCCACTAACCTAAGATATATGTACTAACCTGCGGACGTGTAGCGTTAAGCGTCCCTGCATTAACAGGTCATACAATGTTCAGGTGGTTATACGAGTTCCGCCAACACCCCAGCGGGGTAAGGGTATGGGTAAGGAAAGAGGGATGCCAAGCTGAGCATTGCTTTAGCAATGCTCCCGCTCCTCACGTCGCTCAAGAGGAATAACTGATTTGGGAGAAAACCTAAGGGACAGGGTATAGGGCTGAGCACTAACCTTTGGCAAGTGCTCAATCGTTTCGCTTTGCTTCACTGCGGCAGTCCAGCGGAGCTTTAGCGGAGTGCACGAGCCTTGCGTAAGCGAGGCTCAGACTCTCCCTGCTCCCTTTGGTTGTCTCCCTCTTTCATATTGACAAGCGTATCTATTCGAATAGCGAACCCGAGAAGTGCTGTCCGATAAAAAGAACTATCGGCAGCTTGTTATCATAGTCAGAGCTGAATGATATAATAGAAGCACATCAAACAAAAGACTATTTCTACAATCTGCATCCACTGCTTTCGTGCAGTGGATTTTTTATATAACTGCTGACTACGGTAAAAATTAACAAATAAAACTTGTAATTTTATTCATAATTCGTATAAAAATTTATATAAAGCACTTGACAAGTTATGAAGAATGTGCTACAATATAGTCACAGTCGGAAACAGGCTGTTGAGATAGAAATTGAAATAGATATTTGAATATGAAAGGGATGATCGTCAAAAATGAGTAAAAGCGTATACAGTCTTGTACTGACCGATGAGATAGTACGGGCGATAGACTCTCTTGCGTACAGAATGAACACCAGCCGCTCGGCACTGATAGACAGGATACTTGCCGAAAAGCTGTCAATGCAGACGCCGGAGATACGGATGCGTAACATAATGGAAAATATCGGCAGTTTTTTTGACGATGAGATTTTCCGCTTGCAGACTGCGGCGGGCGATGGAGGAATGCTTATAAAAAGCCCGTTGCCTTATAAATACAAGCCGACTATACGTTACTCCGTAGAACTGCTCAGAGAGGACAGGTATCTGGGCAGGCTGAAGGTCAGCTTCAGAACGCAGAATATGGCACTGATGGAGCTGATGAACGATTTTCTAACCTGCTTTGCGAATATAGAACGCAGACATTTGTCACGCTTTGACGGAATCGACGTGGTGATGCAGATAGACAACGATAAGATGGTAAGGATGCTCAACAAGCCTCTCATCAAGGACGGCAGGAGCATCAGCGACCCGAATCTTATCGCAGAGGCTATTGCGGATTATGTCAATTTTCTTGACAGGGCAATCAAGCTCTATTTTGAAAACGCAGACAACAGAAAGCAGGCGGTTTCGCTTGTGGATTCACTTTATAATGAGCGTATCAAGACATTGAAGGTTATCCTGTGATGCCTTGTACAAACGAAGAAAGGATGATGTGATATGCTTAACACAAACAATCTGACACAGAAATCAATGGAAGCTATAAGCACTGCGCAGAGTATAGCTGTTTCATATCAGAACATGAACATAGAACAGCAGCATATTCTTCTTGCACTGCTTCAGGCTGAGGACGGACTTATTCCTCAGCTTATAAAGAAGATGGGTGCTGACGCTTCACAGCTTACAAGGCTTACAGAGCAGAGCGCCGCAGGAATTCCGAAGGTAACGGGCAGCGGCAGAGATCCCGAAAAGGTATATGTATCTCCCGATGTTGATAAGGCATTTACAGCCGCTGAGGAAAAAGCAAAGCAGATGAAGGACGAGTATATCTCGGTAGAGCATCTGTTCATAGGACTTCTTGAAAAGCCGAACTCACAGCTTAAGGACATTTTCGCAAAGTGCGGTATTACCGAAAAGGCATTCTTACAGGCACTTGAGCAGGTAAGGGGCAGTGTGCGTGTTACCGGACAGAATCCGGAGGAAACCTACGATGTGCTTAAAAAATACGGTCAGGATTTAACGGAACTGGCACGGCAGAACAAGCTTGACCCCGTTATCGGCAGAGATACTGAGATAAGGAACGTTATCCGTATTCTTTCCCGTAAGACAAAGAACAACCCTGTGCTGATAGGCGAACCCGGTGTAGGTAAAACAGCTATCGCCGAGGGACTCGCACTGCGTATAGTGCGTGGAGATGTTCCCGAAAACTTAAAGGAGCGCCAGATATTCTCGCTTGATATGGGTGCGCTTGTTGCAGGCGCAAAGTACAGAGGCGAATTTGAGGAAAGACTTAAAGCGGTATTGCAGACCATAAAGAAATCCGAAGGTCAGATAATACTGTTCATAGATGAACTTCATACCATAGTAGGCGCAGGCAAGACTGACGGTGCAATGGACGCAGGAAATCTGCTGAAGCCACTGCTTGCAAGAGGCGAGCTTCACTGCATAGGTGCGACAACGCTCAACGAGTACAGACAGTACATTGAAAAGGATGCCGCCCTCGAAAGACGTTTCCAGCCGGTAATGGTAAACGAGCCTACGGTCGAGGATACTATTTCTATACTGCGTGGCTTAAAGGAACGTTACGAGGTGTTCCACGGCGTAAAGATTCACGACTCGGCACTTATTGCCGCCGCAACGCTGTCTGACAGATATATTTCGGACAGATTCCTGCCCGATAAGGCGATAGACCTTGTTGATGAAGCGTGTGCACTCATCAAGACAGAAATGGAATCTATGCCGTCAGAGCTTGACGACATCCGCAGAAAGATAATGCAGCACGAGATAGAAGAAGCCGCTCTCAAAAAGGAAACCGACCGTATCTCCGTTGAGCATCTTGCCGAGGTACAGCAGGAGCTTGCCGAAATGCGTTCAAAGTTCAACGAGATGAAGGCAAAGTGGGAGAACGAGCGTAACGCCATCTCAAAGGTACAGAAACTGCGTGAGGAGATTGAAAGCACCAACAGCCTTATTGAGCAGGCTGAAAGAAGCTACGATCTGAACAAGGCGGCAGAGCTTAAATACGGCAAGCTCCCTCAGTTACAGAAGGAGCTTGAGGAAGAAGAAAAGCTGGCAGAGCAGTCAAAGTCCGCATCTATGCTGCACGATAAAGTTACAGAGGAAGAGATTGCAAAGATTATCTGCCGCTGGACAGGTATCCCTGTTTCAAAGCTGATGGAGGGCGAGCGTGAAAAACTGCTCCATATGGAAGATATACTTCATAAGCGTGTAATAGGTCAGGACGAGGCTGTTGAAAAGGTAAGCGAGGCTATACTGCGTTCAAGGGCAGGCATCGCAAATCCCGATCAGCCTATAGGTTCGTTCCTGTTCTTAGGTCCTACCGGTGTTGGTAAGACGGAGCTTGCAAAGGCTCTTGCCGAGGCTCTGTTTGACGATGAACACAACATGGTTCGTATTGATATGTCGGAGTACATGGAGAAATTCAGCGTGAGCCGTCTTATCGGTGCGCCTCCGGGATATGTCGGATATGAGGAGGGCGGTCAGCTTACCGAAGCGGTAAGAAGAAAACCCTACTCGGTAGTACTTCTTGACGAGGTAGAAAAGGCTCACCCCGATGTGTTCAATATCCTGTTACAGATTCTCGATGACGGCAGAATCACCGATTCTCAGGGCAGAACGGTAGACTTCAAGAATACTATTATCATTCTGACAAGTAACCTCGGCTCATCGTATATCCTTGACGGTATCAACGACAAGGGCGAGATTTCCGAAGAAGCTAAAAACGAGGTCAACAAATTGCTCAAAACGCAGTTCAGACCCGAATTCCTCAACCGTCTTGATGAGATTGTATTCTACAAGCCGCTCCGCAAGGACGAGATTTCCGGTATTGTCGATCTTATGCTCGGCGAGCTTAAGAAACGTCTTGCCGATAAGGAAGTAGGCTTTGCTATTACAGATGCCGCAAAGGACTATGTAATCGACAACGGCTTCGACCCCAACTACGGCGCAAGACCGCTCAAGAGATTCATACAGCGTAAGATAGAAACGCTTATCGCAAGAAAGCTGATAGCCGATGATGTAGCACCCGGCAGTACGCTGACGGTAGACTATGACGGCGAAAAGCTGATTTGCAGTGAGAGCAGATAAATAAATTACGGTCACGGGCAACAGTCCGTGACCGTATTTTTGTACGATAAACAGTACAACCTCCGCCGGAAATATAGACAAGCGGTTATCGGTGTGCTAAAATATATAGTGTAAGGAGTGATATTTTGAGAAAGAAAATAACAGCGGTGCTGACTGCACTTGTAATGCTTACAGGCTGTTCGGCAAACGCTTCGGTTTCGTCGGAAAATGCCTCATCTTCATCCGGCTTTTCGTCGGAAAATGCTTCATCCTCATCCGACTTTTCGTCGGAAGTATCGGCTGAAGGCCCATCATACGGCGAAACGCAGAGCGTTACCCAGGAAAACGACAATGTAAATAACCTTGACAGTGATGAGATGAAGGTGCATTTTATTGATGTCGGACAGGGCGACAGCATTTTCATCGAACTGCCGAACACAAAGACAATGCTTATAGATGCGGCTGAAAATGAATATGCGGACAGGATAACCAACTATATTTATTCCTGCGGATACAATACGCTTGATTATGTTGTTGCCACTCATCCGCACAGCGATCATATCGGCGGTATGGCTGACGTTATCGGTGCGTTTAATGTCGAAAACGTTATATTAAGTCCCGCAACGCACACGACAAAGACGTATACGAATATGCTTAAGGCGATAGACGACAGCGGTGCCAAGGTGACAATCGGAGTAGCCGGAACGGAGATTTTCTCTGACGGCGATTTGTCGGCGGTTGTGATAGCGCCTGTTACGGAGGACTACAGCGACCTTAACAACTCGTCCGTTATGGTGATGCTGACCTACGGCAGCAGGAAGTTTTTATTCACAGGCGATGCGGAAAACGGCGAGGAAAACACTATTACAGCCGATATAGATTGTGATGTGCTGAAGGTCGGCCACCACGGAAGCAGTACCTCGACAAGCAGAGCTTTTCTGACAGCGGCAAGCCCCGAATATGCGGTCATATCCTGCGGTATGGGCAATTCATACGGACATCCGCACACCGAAACGCTCGACAGGCTGAAAGGTGCAGGAGTGAAGATATACCGCACCGATCTGCAGGGCGATATAATAATGACCTGTGACGGCGAAAAAATAACCGTGAATGCAGAGCCGAGTGAGGCAGGCGGTGCATCGTCCGGGGAGAGCAAATCCGAAACGACTAAAGCAACAGCCACAACAAAAGTAACTACTACAACAGTAACAGAGAAACCTGCGGAAGAAAATCCCGTAAGCTATTCGTATGTGCTGAATACTAACACTATGAAGATACACCGTGCAGGATGCTCATCGGTAAGGCGGATGAGCGAAGAGAATAAAGGCTATACGAATGACTATGACGGGGCGATAGCGCAAGGGTATGTGCCGTGTAAGATATGCAGTCCCGAAAAAAGCTGAAACAGAAAATGCTTCTGCTGTTATAAAAAACTTGCCCTCCCTGTTTATGCAGGGAGGGCAGTTTTATAGCTTTTTATATTTCGTTATGTCTTTCCAGTTTAAAGGAAAACCCATTTCTTTAAGAATATCAGTATGTGGTATTACTGAGTTTTTTACATAATTATTTATAAGTCTTGCCATTGCTTCTTTGTAATCTTTGAATTGTTCATTTGTAAGCATATAACGTAATGATATTACAACTGAAAACAAGTCATTTTTTCCATAAATATATTGTACACCTTTTTTAGCTATCCCAAGTTTTTTGTGAATAGGCAAATCGGGAATGCTGTCAGATGTTTTATATGTAAATAATCGTTCTCCGTGAGCACAGGCGTTCCGGAACTTTGTGAGGACGGTTGTGATTTGACCTAATTGCTTTTCATTGAGGCAAGCATAATTTTTACTTATACTTATTCTCAGACTTTGGGTAAAAAGCGAGTACATTTTTGAGATATTTCCGAATGTCAAAGCGTTTATAAGTACCCATAAAGGTAAATTTCCGTGCTTTGTTTTGGTATGTTCAATATAAAGATAATCTGTTTTGTTATTGACATACTTATCTCCAAGCAGTTTTACAAGTTTATTTATGTCTTGCTTGTTCCTATTGGTGGTATATTCATAATTGGTTTGAGTGAGGTAAGCTGTTTGCGACTCACCAAATCGGTCACAAAAATGATAGGAGATTAGTGACTTCAGATGCTGTTCAGCTTTAAGTATATATTTCAGATTGAGTTCACGCAGTGCTTCGTCAAACGTGTAAAGTGCAACAATATCTTCAAAATGTGTGTTATCCTTGTATTTCCCGGTCGTTTTATTCTTGAACAGGTGTTTATATCCACCAATGAGTTTGAAATATCCGATTTGATGAAGTGTGTCAATTGCTGAGTTTTCATCATCAATAATAAGATTTTTTTCATTTCTAAGTTTGTCAATCTGTTGTGTGTAAGTAAGAAAAGGCTTTGGCATTTTATAAATCCCCCAAAAAGTAAAAAGGGAGTTTCCGCAGAAACTCCCCCGGTCACAGGCCTCACAGGTTTCTGTAACTCGATCACTACACACATTATATCACTTTACAACGAAATTGTCAAGCGGTAAATATGCGCTATTATTATATTCCGTTTGCACTAAAATAATTACTGCTACTCAAACTACCTTCAACATCCGCCGTCAACGCAATTATAGCAAAACTCAAACTGTCAGAACGGCGAATTTGGGGCGGCTCACAGCCGCTTACTCAATATTCTGTATCTGCTCCCTTATCTTCTCAATCTCGCTCTTCATATCCACAACAAGTCTTGTTATGCGTATATCTGCCGCCTTTGAGCCGATAGTATTGGTTTCTCTGTTGATCTCCTGCACCAGAAAATCGAGCTTTCTGCCTATCTCCTTGTCGCTGTCGAGCATTGAGCGCAGCTGTGAAAGGTGTGAGTGCAGACGTACCGTTTCTTCGTCAACCGCTGTCTTTTCGGAGAATATAGCCGCCTCGGTGAGTATTCTCTGCTCGTCAATATCCGATGAGCCGAGTATCTCTTTGAGCTTGTCCTCTAATTTCTTACGGTATGCGGCGGTGCTTTCGGGTGAGTAAATTTCAACCTTGCTTACCATATCCTCTATTACATCTGCCTTTTCGAGTACATCAGCCTTGAGTGCCGCACCCTCTGTTTCACGCATTGCAATGAACTTGTCGAGTGCCGAGCCGACTACCGATGAAATATCAGCCCAAAGCTGTTCCTCGTCTGTTTCTTCCTTTATCACTGTGAATACATCGGGTATTCTGAAAAGGTCGGAGGCGGAGAGGTCGTCCGATATGCCAAGGTCGGGAGCGATAGTGCGGATAGCTTCTATGTACTGTGATGCTACCTGCTCGTTTACCTTTACCGAGGTGTCCTTTACGTCTATGTTGTAAACGAGGAGCGACAGCTCGACCTTACCTCTTGTTATCTTTTCCTTGAGCATTGTTTTCAGCTTAGGCTCAAGGTACTGGTAGTTGCGTGGGAGCTTTGACGAAAATTCAAAGAACTTGTGATTGACACTTCTGATTTCGGCGATGATTTCTCTGCCGTTGATTACAGCCTGTTCTCTGCCGAAACCCGTCATACTTCTTATCATAGTGGGTATCCTTTCTGCTTTTATATTTCTCTGTTGGGGGACTACCGCCCCTCAACCCTGACTTATTTGTTTATTATATTTTCAGTTCGCCGCTTTCAAGCATTGATTGTGCGGCAAGTAATATTCCTGTTTTTCCCGACGGATAGGTGATACCGCCCTGGAGCCATACCGCAAACGGCTCTCTCAGCGGTGCGTCTGCTGAAAGCTCTATGCTTGCTCCCATTGTAAATGCGCCTGCCGCCATTATGACCTTGCTGTCATATCCCGGCATATCCCACGGCTCAGGTGTAGCCATAGAGTCAACCGGCGAGCCGTTCTGTATGCCCTTACAGAATGCACAGAGAGCGTTGGGTGTGCCGAGTTTTATTGCGGCGATTATATCCGTCCTGTTTTGATTGTACTTCGGGAACGTTTCATAGCCGAGCAGTGAGAAGAATGCACACGCAAAAACAGATGTCTTTACAGCACTTTCAACTATCTGCGGAGCTAAGAAGAAGCCGAGATACATACCCCTGTTTTCGTCAAGTGAACAGCCTACCTCTTTGCCCGTTCCGACAGTAGTCAGACGGTAACTGCACAGCTCGACCAGATCTTTTCTGCCTGCTATGTAGCCGCCTGTGCGGGCAATCGCACCGCCGGGATTCTTGATAAGACTGCCGATAATAAGATCTGCGCCGACCTCGGTAGGCTCACGCTTTTCCACAAACTCACCGTAGCAGTTATCAACCATTATAATTGCGTCACTGTTTACACTCTTGACAGCGCTGATTATCTCGCCTATCTTGCTTATTGACAGCGAATCACGGAGCGAATAACCCCTCGAACGCTGGATATATGCCACCTTACAGCCCTTAGCAACAGCCGCCTTTATTCCCTCAAGGTCGGGTGTACCGTCGGGGAGAAGATCCACCTGCGCATACTTTACGCCGAACTCCTTCAGTGAGCCGCCGTGTTCGCCGTTTATGACCTCTGTTAATGTGTCATACGGTGCACCTGTTACACACAGCAGTGTGTCGTTCGGACGGAGTATGCCGAACAGGGCAGTGGAGAGTGCGTGCGTACCGTTTACAAAGCTGTGACGGACAAGTGCGTCCTCCGTGCGAAAAACCTCGGCATATACCATATCAAGCTTATCTCTGCCGTCATCGTTGTAGCCGTAGCCGATAGTGCCTTTAAGATGCATTTCGCTGACACGGTTGTTTATAAATGCGGAGAGTACCTTGTTTCCGTTGTACTCTGCGGTTTCGCTGATTTTCGCAAACTGTTCGCTTGCCATTTCTTCGGCTTTCTTTGCCGTTTCGAGCAGTCTGCCGTCAATATTGAAAAATTCCATTTTTATCCTCTTGCTATTTCATACGCTGTACCTGCAACCGTAAATCCGCAGTTTATATAAAACCGCTGTACGTTTTTCTTGCAGATAAGCATTATTTTTCTGTTGTCAAGTAAATTAGCCGTACAGGAAAGCAGTGCTGTTCCTATGCCGTTTTTCTGCATATCCCGTCTTACTGCGATGTGCGACAGAAAACAGCTTTTATCATCATCGAAAAGCACTGTCGCCGTTGCAGCGGGTTCGCTCCCGTAATACATTACGATAAGCCTTGATATACCGTGACGTACACGGTGACAGGTGTCTGCATACCATTCGTCAAACTGATAGTCGGAAAGTGAAAATCCGCTTTTCAGTATCTCAAATACAGTGCGGTAGTCCTCGGTAAATTCCGCTTTCAGCCGATTGTTACACACGGCAGGCATTTGTCCCGATGTCATTATATAAAGCGTTTCGGATTCTTCCGACAGCTTAATATCCGACATTACGGCTTTTGCACCGAGCATTTCCGAAAACGTTATAATGCTTTGCGAATCGCCGTTTTCGTTGCAGTGAACATAAAGCTCGCCGCCGTAATAAAGGGCAAGCATATTATCGCCGGTATCGCCCTCATAGAACGTGCAGAAGTCGTACCCCGTTCCGTAAGCCTTGCAATACGCATTTATCCGCCCGACTATCACGTTGTCTGACGGATAATCGGGCGGCAGTGCGCCGTATATTCTTCTGATCATTTTTCCGCAAGCGCAAGATACATTGCATACGCAAGCTCAGCGGTACTTTGCACATCGCTTTTCTTTATCATACACGACGGCGAGTGCAGATACCTGCACGGAACGGATAGTGCGACTGTTCTGATACCGCCGACAGATGAATGGATTGCTCCGCTGTCGTTACCGCCTGCTACAAGCGTCTTTGTCTGGCAGGGAACGTTTATCTCCTTTGCCTTTTCAAAGCCGAGCCGATACAGCTCACGGTCATATATCGTACTTCTGTCCATATAGCTTACTACACAGCCCTTGCCAAGTTCGCATACACGCTTTTCACCGTCATTGCCCGAAAAGTCGCAGGCTGTGGTGGTTTCAAGGACGATAGCGTAATCCGGCTTTACCGTATATGCGGCAACCTTTGCGCCTCTCGTACCTATCTCCTCCTGCACAGTAAACACGCAGGTAACGTCATACGGCAGATTCTTATTCAGTATATCTACCATTATGGCACAGCCAATTCTGTCGTCAAGCGCTTTCTCACGCAGATAGCCGTTGCCAAGTTCGGTATAATCGCTTTTGAAGTATGCGCAGTCGCCGGGAGAAACGTATTTTTCCGCTTCCGCCTTTGATGAAGCGCCGATGTCTATTGTCAGCGTATCGAGCTTTACCGGTTCGTCACGCTCTTTGGGCGACTGCTGGTGTACCGCCTTGCCGCCGACTACTCCGACAGTGCCGTTTTTGAAGTGCAGCTGTCTGCCGATAACTACTTCTGGATTGATACCGCCGACAGTTGTAAATTTAAGATTTCCGTCATCGGTGATGTAGGTCACGATAAATCCGACCTCGTCCTGATGGGCGGCAAGCATAACCTTGTTTTTCGGGGTCTCAGCACCCTTTTTATTTACTATGATGTTGCCCAGCGGGTCGATTTTTGCATCGCACTCCTGCGGCAGCATTGAAAGTATCAGCTTTGTTACATCGCCCTCATCACCGCTCGTACCGTCGGCAAGACACAGCTTTTTTATATTCTCAAACAATTCAGCCATTTTCGGCACCGCCCTTCGTGGCAAAAGCCGTAATCAGCTTTGCTGTGGATATAACATCGTCTGTGTCGATGATTTCGGCCGGAGTATGCATGAATTTAAGCGGAATTGACAGCGTACACGCCTTTGCACCCGACTTGTTCACACTCATCGTGTCGGCGTTTGTGCCTGTTTTTCCGCCCATGACCTCAAGCTGATACGGAATATTTTCCGATTTTGCAAGTGATATGAGCCTGCCTGACAGCTCTCTTGAAAGTGACGGCGCAATGCCTATCATAATGCCCTTTGACATATCGGCGCATTTCGCCCTGTCGCTGTCGGGAGTTTTCGCAAAGCTGACGTCCATTTCAAGAATATAGTCGGGGTCAAGGTCATATACGGCTATCTTCGCACCGCTTTCTCCCGTTTCTTCCTGCGTTGTAAACGATACGTCAAGGTCAAACGCAAGCTCATTGCTTTTAAGCATTTCGAGAGCAACCAGTATAGAAGCTACTCCGCACCTGTCGTCAAGCGCACCTGCACAGTATCTTGTGCCGAGCATAGCCACAGGCTCACAGTCGAAGGTTATCCTGTCGCCAAGCTCAATACGGCTTTCAAGTTCCTGCTTTGTATAGCCCGTGTCTATAACGATTTCCTCAATTTTAGGCACTCCGTCGCCGCTCTTTACATGGGGCGGAAGAACGGATACAACGCCCTTCACCTTTTCCTTGCCATGAATCGTCACGCTCTGCGCCGCAAGCACACGTCTGTCAGGACCGCCTACCGCACCGACCTTTATAAAGCCGTTATCGTCAATAAACGATACGATAAGTCCCACCCTGTCGATATGTGCGTCAAGCAGAAGCTTCGGCTTGTTGCCCGTACTTTTTATATGTCCGATAACGTTGCCGAAATCGTCAATACTGCAGTCGTCCGTGTAGCTTTCAAGCATTGACAGTGCAATTTCGGACGCACTTCTTTCATCGCCCGAAACACCGTCAACACTGCACAGACGGTACAGCATACTGTTAATATCCATTGTCATCTTTCTTTCATGGCTTAATATAAGCCGTCCATTTTTATCTTTTCCTTCACTCTTTCAAGCTCCGCTATAAACTGCTCATCGAGCTTGCTTAAGCTGTAGCCCTTCGGGAAGATAAGCACGTCCTTGTTTACCTTGTAGGGAACATCGCATTTCAGCTGTACCATTGCGTGCTGTTCAAGACAGCTTTTAGGAACGGGCGAAACCCACATATAAGTGTTATACAGGTTTCCGAGCAGGTCAAACTGACTTCCTCTTTCGTAAACATATATACGCTTTTTACGGTGTTCAGAAACGCTTGAACGTGATACCTTCGAGAATGACAGCGACGGCACGGAAAGGTCGCCGTGTACTATCTCGATATAATCCTCTAAGTCGGAATATTTCACTATACCGTCCGGATTTTCCTTTGCAAGCGGGCTGTCCTTGTTCACAAGAAGCCTGTATTCAAACTCCCATAACGGACGGTATTTCAGATTCTTCCCGTCAAGCATTGCAAAATACTGCTTTTCGTGGATATTCTGATACCTGATTATTCCCAGCTTGAAGTCGAAGTTCAGGATGTTGTTGATAGCGTCCATCGAATTTGTTTCCTTGAAATTGATGGATATTTCCTTGTCGGTATCAAGCAGGCTCACAAAGTTTGAAAATGCCTTTGTGATATAGGTAGCTCTTGGAACGGAAATGCTGAAACGCACACCGTCATCTACCTTAGGCTTGTAGAGCGATACCATTTCGTCAAACTGATCAAGCACCGCCTTTGCGTAGCCTAAGAATTCGCCGCCCTTTTCCGTAGGAGCAACCCCTTTTGTAGTCCTGCGGAATATTGTGATGCCGATTTCATTTTCCAGCTCTTTTATAGCCTTGCTGAGATTAGGCTGTCCCATGAATAAATTGTTTGCCGCCTTTGTGATCGAACCGGTTTTTTCGATCTCAACCGCATATTTAAGATGCAGCAGGTTCATTTAAAACCATATCCTTTCATCACAGAGGGAAAAACCTCTGTTAAATTATAACCCTTTTAATATTTAATTTTCTTTTTTAGGTTCAACGTGTGAAAAAGACTGTATTGCCTCTGTTATAGTCTTTTCGTGTGCGAGCTTACCGTACTTGTCAACCTCTGCCTTGTTCTTTTCGCCGTGTGTCAGGCAACCTGCTCCCCCGATGCAGCCGCCGACACAAGCCATACCTTCAATGAAGTTGTTGGGCAGAAGATTCTTTGATGCACGCATGAGCGCACGCTTGCATTCTTCGATACCGTCGCAGGAAAGTCCGTTCAGCTTGAAGTCCTCGTTGCCCTGCTCCTTGAGAGCCTCGGCAACTGCGTCTGCAAGGCCGCCGCAACGTGCGAATATCCTGCCGTAGTACGATGCGTTATCAAGCACCGTTCCCTCAAGCTCGGATACCTCTATATCCTTGCTGTCGAAGATAGCCTGTAACTCTTCAAACGTCATTGCATAGTCTACATAAGGCTTTACCTTATCCCACTGTACCTCCATCTTCTTTGCTGTGCAAGGTCCGATGAATACTACCTTGGCTGTGGGATCGCTGTCCTTGATGTACTTTGCTATTTCAGCCATAGGTGACAGGTTGTGTGAAATCTTGTCTGTCATAGTCGGGAATGCCTTCTCGATGTACATTACGAATGCGGGACAGCACGAGCTTGTAAGGAAGCCCTTTTCGGCAAGCTCCTTTGACTCCTTGTACGCTACCATATCCGCACCGAGCGCCGCCTCAACTACGCTGTGGAAGCCAAGCTGCTTGATAGCCGTAACCACCTGATCGAGTTTCGCATAGCTGAACTGGCTTGCGATCGAGGGTGCTACAACCGCATAAACCTTATAATTCTTGCTGTTGTCACTGCCCTTTAACGTTTCTATAATGTCAACGATATATGACTTGTCGCTTATCGCACCGAACGGGCAGGTGTAAACGCACGCACCGCACGAAATGCACTTGTCGTTGTCAATGTGAGCCGCAGCCGAGCTTGTGTCTGTCGCTCTTGAGATAGCGCCTATCTTGCAGGCTCTCTCACACGGACGCTTGAATTCCAGAATAGCGCCGTAAGGACAAACCTTTGCACACTGACCGCAGTTTACGCACTTTGACTTGTCGATGTGCGCCTTCTGATGCTCGTCAAATGTGATAGCACCCATACGGCAGACATCTTCGCAACGGTGCGCTATACAGCCTCTGCATGCCTCCGTTACATCATAGCCGCCTACGGGGCATTCGTCACAGGCAATATCTATTACCTCAATTACGTTGGGGTTTGTCGGATCGCCGCCCATAGCGATTTTAATACGTTCCGAAACGATAGCTCTCTCCTTGTAGATACAGCATCTCATTGTGGGCTTATCCTTGACTATTTTCTTTGCAACGTCATTAAAGAAGCTGAACGAATCCGCAGGCTTTTCAGTACCCTCTGTCGTCCATGCGTGTCTTGCGACTTCTCTTAAAACCTTGTACTTCAGATACTGTACCTTGGTGTCAAACTTTCTTAACTTCTTGTCCATTTTTCTTACTGCGGATTTTCCCCGCCGACCGCCCGAGCGGCCGCTCCTTTCACATAGTTTTTTCTTATTGTTCTACTTTTTTCTATCGCTTTCTCTTTAGAATTAGCTTCAATCTGTTGCCAAACCTATATTTTAAATAATATGGGGTTTGGGGCGTAGCCCCAAGCGGGGTGAGGGCGGCAGCCCCACACTCAGCCCCTTTCCTTGGGAAAGGGGTTTGGGGATTGGGATAGAGAACTTGCTCTATTTTTAAAACAGAATTTTTCTATAAGCTAAAGAAATTCCTTTAGAAATAGCTTACTTTAATTTTCTTGCCCATTTGCCTCAGGCATTTGCTCAGCTCGTCAACAAGCTGCATTTTTATGTTGAAGGTGATAGGCAGGTTAGGGTTCTGGTGTGCCGCATTGACAGCCCTGCCCACATAGAAATTAATATCTGTAGCGTCCTCAAAGAGCATTCTCGCTATGCACGATGCGCCATCCTGAAGTATCGTCCAGTCATCGTACAGCTTGTTTTCACCCAGATAATCCTTAGCGTAGTCAAGCACCTTGCTTATCGTGATAACGCCCTCTGTAACTATATCTACACCCTCAATGGTAGCCATAGGCGGAATATCGGGGCTGATATAGTCAAGGCAGGGTATAACCGGCTTTCCTAAGAACTGTCCCGTAAGTGTAGATGTCGTACCGCCGCAGACAATATGCTTTCCTTCTTTTGAAAAGAACAGCGTCATCATCTTGTTCAGATCCTTTGGATCGGACGGCGGACCTATCATAAGGTTCACCTGTTCACGCTCACGGATTTTAATGACTCCGACAGTAGTATCATCGCCCGGCGAGCCGCCGTACAGCCTTACGCATTCGTCAAGCAGAAGCGTGGCAAGCGCCTTTGCGGAATACTCCCTGTCATATACGCCTTCCATGAATTCTATTATATTATCTCTCTGCCAGCCGAAATTGAGCGACGAGCCGACGCCGGCATAGATAGCGCCGTCGCTTGTGGTGATAAAGGTATCGTCAAGCTTCAGCTGTACCTTTGAAATATATATCGTCTTGCCGTCTATCTGATTTATGGTTTTCGGATAGTCAAAATTCTTGCCGTCACGCAGCATTATCACCTGCGGATTATCGTACTGGATTATCTCGGCTTCCTTGTTGTTTACCACTCTGATGATCGTAAAGGTCGAATATGCGACCTTGCGTACCTCGCACACGGGCAGGGTAGAAGCCATAGTTGCAACGCAGTCCTCAACGCTCATATTGTTTGCCATCATAGTGGATATTATCTTTGAAGTCAGCGTTGAAAGAATTGACGCTTTTACACCGCTTCCCAGTCCGTCCGCCAGCACAAAAACAATCGAGTTTTCGTCCTGCTCGACAAGCTCCACATGGTCGCCGCAAAGCTGTTCATCGTGCTTGTTGACGCTCAGATAACCTATATCGGTGCAGAAGCTGAACGCTTTACTGTTCATCATTTGACAGGTTCTCCTTAAGTTTTGTAAGTGCAACCTTTGTTTCAGCGGTCGTTTCACCGAGCAGTGACGCTATTTCCTGAACGACACGCATCTGCTTTTCGATTACCTTGTCAGTGACCGCAATAGTTTCGGCGGCGTTCTTCTCACGCTTCGCCCTTGATATTTCTTCGCCTGTAATATCACGCATTATTGACATTATGATATGATAGCTTTTATCATATATTATCGTTTCCTCGACATACTTTCCGTATTCGGTAAGATATGTACGCTTGTTGTGGATATTTTCGCCCGTGCTCATAACCTCAAGATATGATACCGGATCGAGTATCCTGACAACAGGACAGCCCATAACATCCGACAGGCTCTTTATATTCATTATTTCACGGGCGGCCTTGTTTATCTGCTGTACTTCAAGGTCCTCGCTGAGTACCATAATGCCGTTGGGCGTGTTGTTGATTATATTATCCGAGAAGCTCTCAGCTTTCTCCTTGAGATACGGCAGACACATTGTAAGATCCGCCTTGCCCTGCAGAATGGCTACCGCTTTTTCACGGCAGGTATCATATCCGCAGCTTCCGCAGTTAAGCTCCTGTGACGGATCGCTCTTGTTCATCTTGCGGAGTATTTCTTCTATCGCCTTGCTTCCGGGCATGGTTTTCTGCATACTGATAAACGGGAGCGATTTTGTCATATCCGCAAGCTCCACAGTATCAAATCTGCCGCTTCCGGCAAACTCGTCCACAGCCCTTCTTTCGTGTATAACGCCCTCGTGCTTTTTATCCATCGCAGGACCGCCTATACAGCTGTTGACGCAGGCGGACATCTCTATAAAGCACTTTCCCACGTTGCCGTCTATAATATCACGCAGAGCGTTACGGCAGTTCTCCACACCGTCTATCGCCATATAGAGATATTCAGGGTTGTCCTTGTTCATAGAACGCAGAATGCCCGATGTCGTGGGATACAGCCTTGTCTTTGCTCTGTCGCTTCTTCCGGCATTGTCAGAAACCGGACAGACCTCTATGTTTTCTTCCTTGAGCCAGCCTGTAAGCTCCTCAAATGTAAGCACGCAGTCTATAGCACCTGCGTAAGCGTCAGCCTCCGCCTTTTTCGAAAGGCACGGGCCGATGAACACGGTGTGACAGCCGGGATATTTCTTCTTGAGTATCTCTCCGTGCGCAAGCATGGGCGATTTCACCTGTGCAAGATAGGGGAGAGCCTGAGGGTAGTATTTCTGTATAAGCGTATTTACCGTGTGACAGCACGAGCTTATGATTATTTTATGCTCGCCGTCCGCAACCAGCTTTTCATACTGCTCGGTAACAAGCTGTGCGCCCTCGGCGGTTTCTTCCGCTCCCGCAAAGCCCAGCTTTTTAAGAGCATCGTTTAAAGCGGTTATGCCAATACCGTCATAGTTTGCCACAAAGGACGGAGCAATGCTGACATAAACGGGAGTACCCGAGGCAATAAGCTCTTTTGCTTTGCCCACATCGTTTCTTATCTGTTTTGCGTTCTGCGGACAGGCTACAAAGCACATACCGCACAGAATACATTCGTCCTCGACAATGTTCGCCTGCCCGTCAGAAAAACGGATAGACTTTACCGGACAGTGTCTTATACATTTATAACAGTTTTTGCAGTTGGATTTCTTCAGCCGTAAATAACTCATATATTACACCTTGCCATAAGTTTTAGCAGTGAATTTTTCCGCATTCACAATAAAGCGCTCGTGAGAGCCCTTGCCGATAATATCCTTTTCATCCCTTGCAACGACCTCAAATACAAGTCTGCGGTTGTCGATTTCGGTAAGGACCGCTTCTGCGGTAACATTCATACCGACGGGAGTAGCGGCAATGTGTGCAACATCCAGCTTTGTGCCGACAGTGGTCTGTCCGTCCTCAAGCTGTCCTTCAAGCGCCTTGCAGGCAGCCTTTTCTATAAGTGCGATCATCGCAGGAGTAGCGAAAACTTTGAGTGAGCCGCTGCCCATTGTGACAGCCGTATTGGTGTCATCGACCTTAACTTCCGCTTTTCCTTTTGTTCCTGTTGTGAGCATTTAAAATTCACCGTTCCTGTTTATTTTTTTGTACCTCCGTCAGTCAAGACAGACAAGTACCTTTTCGTCAAATATCTGCTGGAAGTTGTTTTCGTTTACTCCGCAGATTATTTCATCGTCTATTTTTATCGTAACGCCGTCTGTGCATCTTCCAAGACAGAAAGCAGCACCGAGATTTACCTTATCTCCGATATTGTGGTTTGCTATGTAGTCTTTTGCAAGCTCGATTATTTTGTACGAGCCTTTCAGATGGCATGAGCTGCCGACGCAGATGCTGATGTTCTTCATAATACTGTTTCCTTTCAAATAAAGCGGAGTTATCAGAAAATGTGACCGTCCCTGATTTCAAACTCCAGATTTTGTGAAAGCACCGCAAGAGAAGCCGCAAGATTTTCATACTGGACTATTACGCCGGTCGGAACAGACAAATGTACAGGTGCAAAATTCCATATTGCAAGTATACCGCTTGCCACCATTTTGTCGCATACCGATTGTGCGCATTCCGGAGGAACGCAGATTATACCGATATGTACTTTAAGCCTTGAGCATATATCCGCCATTTTATCAGCCGGAAGTATGCGCTTGCTGTCAATAATGCTCTCATCCGTGTCAAATGCCGCTACTATGTTAAGTCCGTAGCGGTCAAATTCCTTATATGAGAGAAGCGCCTGTCCAAGCTTTCCTGCACCTGCGATTACCGCCTCTTTCGTATTGTCATATCCGAGAAAGCTCTCAAGATCACGGATAAGCTCCGCCGCAACATAACCCGTTTTCGGCTTGCCTCCCGTAACGCTCACCGATGCCAGATCCTTGCGGACTTGCACCTCGTTCAGCTTAAGCTCGTTTGCAACGGTAGTAGCGGAAATATTGCGTACCCCGTCCGCCTGCTTTTTCTTCAGATAATCAAGATAGAATGGCAATCTCCTAAGTGCCTGCCTAGAAATTGTACCGTTCATTTGTTCTGCCTTTCTGTGCGGAAGATATAGTTCCTCCGTCTGTCTATACATATAATATTATATTAAAAAATGTAAGCCCTGTCAACCGATTTCGCCAAAATCGTTAAAATTTTATCGAATTGACGGACGAATACTCCAAGACAGGTAAAAACATACCTGAAATGCCGTCTGAAAGAATGTTTGTTGTAATTCCGCACAATAACATAACACTGTTATGCTGTTGTTTTGGTGCAATGCTATGAAATGGTGTCAGGGGTATTGACATTATCACGGATATAGGTTAAGATAACAGTGTTATGTGAAATCTCTGCGGAAAGGAAGTGCCTTTATGAGCGATAACGAAACAAGACAAAAACTGATAGACAGCGCAAAGAAAGAGTTTTTCGAAAACGGCTTTGCAAAAGCCTCGCTTAGAAAGATCTGCACAAACGCAGGTGTCACGACAGGCGCTTTGTACTTCTTTTTCAAAAACAAGGACGATTTGTTCAGTGCGATTGTCGCACCTCCGCTTTTAAAGCTGAAAGAAATGCTGATTAAGCATAACCGTGAGGACGAGGAGTATATGGGTTCTCCGGACGAGCAGACGAGGAGCGTTGAAAATCAGCTTTCAACTCATAAAGAGGCAGTCACTATGGTCGGTTATCTTTATGATAATTATGATGCATTCCTGCTGCTGCTCACAAAGTCGCAAGGCTCGGTCTACGAAAACTGCGTCGATGAATTCGTTGCACTTATGGAAGAGGGCTTTCGCTCAGGTGCAGAGGCATTGCTTAAAAATATGCCGGGTTGCCGCATTGACCAATATATGCTTCACTGGCTCGCCCATATGGATATAGAGATGTTCATCCATCTGCTTACCCACGTTCCCGAAAAGGAGAAGGGACTTGCGTATGCCGAAAAAATGATCGGCGCAATGGTAAAGATGTGGTTTGATTTGTTGTTTGTAAAAGATGAATAATGCTGACCGCCTTACTCGGCGGTCATTAAAAACGCCGCAGGATAACGCTGTTATGTTAGCAATAACTAATACAGTTAGATAAAACTAATAATGATACGGGAGGACAAAGAGATGTATCTTGAAGTAAAAGACGTGAAAAAAAGCTACGGCTCAGACGCAGGCTACACACAGGTATTGAAGGGTGTGACCACAAGCGTTGAAAAAGGAGAAATGTGCGTAATACAGGGAACGAGCGGTTCGGGCAAATCGACGCTCCTTAACTGCATAGGCGGCCTTGACATTATGGACAGTGGCTCTGTAAAGGTTGACGGCACGGAAATATTCGGGCTAAAGGCTGATGCTCTGGCAAAGTACAGAAAGGCAAACCTCGGCTTTATATTCCAGTTCTACAACCTTGTGCCTAATCTTACTGTCGAGGAGAATATTCAGGTATGCGAGTACCTTACCGATAAGCCGCTTGATATGAACGAGCTTCTCGATACGCTCGGACTTACAGAGCATAGAAAAAAGTTCCCCTCACAGCTTTCCGGCGGTCAGCAGCAGAGATGCGCCATAGCAAGAGCACTGATAAAGAACCCGAAGCTCCTGCTGTGCGACGAGCCAACGGGTGCGCTTGATTCGAAAACTTCGAGAGATATACTTGTGCTTCTCTAACAGGTAAACAGGAAATACGGCACTACTATGCTGATAGTAACGCATAACAATGCTATAAAGAATATGGTACACAAGGTGATAATCCTCAAGGACGGACTTATCAAAAAGGATTATTACAACGAAACGCTTATACCTGCCGCTGAGCTGGAGGATCTTTAATATGAACAAGGTGCTTTCAAAAAGAATACCGAGGGAGTTTAAGTCTAATCTCCCTAAGTACATCGCACTGTTGCTTCTGATAGTGCTTTGTATGTATCTGGTGACAGCAATGGTGGCAAGCTCGGAAACAATTATTATCAGAACAGACGAGCATAACGCCGCAAATCACGTTGAGGACGGACAGTTCACAACATTCTTGCCTCTGACAGATGAGCAGGAAAAGGATATTACCGATAAGGGCGTTACCCTTGAGCGTATGTACAGCCTTGATATAAAGGCTGAGGACGGTTCAACTCTCAGAGTGATGAAGAATCGCAGAAATATCGACCTTGTCGAGCTTATAAGCGGCGAATATCCGTCAAAAGACAACGAAGCAGTAGTCGAACGCAGATATGCGGAAGAACACAGCCTTGATGTCGGCAGTAAGCTGACAGTCGGCGGTACAGAGTATACCGTATGCGGCATAGGCGCATCTCCCGACTATGACGCACCGTATCAGAATATGTCCGATATGGCTGTATCAAGCAAAAATTTCGGTATTATCTTTGTTACCGACAGCGAGTACGAAAGAGTGTCGGACAGTTCAAAGTCGGCGCAGACCTTCACATACGGCTATCTTCTCGGAAACAATATGACCGATGATAAGCTGAAAGAGCTTATCGAGGATTTTGATTTTGACTATACGAAAGTTACTGACAAGTATTATCTTGAAACGGTAAACGAGGCGCTTGAAAAGCGTACCGAAATCGAAAACGGCATCAATGATTTAGCCGATGGAGCGGACAAACTGCATGACGGGCTCAAAGACCTGTCGGACGGAGCCGACACGCTTTACGGCGGTATGAATGATTTATCCGACGGAGCAGATAAGCTGTATGACGGTCTTAAGAGCTTATCAGACGGCACAGTACAGCTTCACACCGGTATGACAAGCATATATGACGGCGCATCGGTTCTTGATAAGGGTCTTGGCGAATTGTCGGGCGGCGCTTCTTCGCTGAACAGCGCAATAGCAGGAGCAGATTCCGCAGGGCTTATCCCTCCCACGATGAACGCTCTTGTAAGCGGTGCGGACAGCCTTGCCTCAGGACTTAAAAGTGCAAAAAGCGGCTCGTCTGAGCTTGTATCGGGCATAAGCAGTGCAAATCGAGGAGCAGAGCAGTTATCGACAGGCGCAACCGATGCGGTAAACGGAGCAAAGGAGCTTGCAAATGGCACAAAAGACGCTAAGAACGGTGCTAAAGAGCTTGCAGACGGAGCAAAAGACGCAAAAGACGGTGCAGGCGAACTTGCAGACGGTATACACGAGCTTAAAAGCAATATCGGAAAACTGCTCGATGCAGCTTTCGACCTTGATTTGACCAACCTTACATCGTTTGTGAAAAGAGCGGATAACGTCCGTATCGCAGGTGCGGCAGGCGATGTTGTAATGAATAAGTACGGCGGACTTGCGGCGTGCGTAATACTTATGGCGCTGTTTGCCTATGTAATATCCGTATTCGTTGTTCATCAGATAAACAGGGAGAGCAGTGTAATAGGTGCATTGTACGCTCTCGGAGTAAGTAAAGGCGCACTTATAAGGCATTATATAACGATTCCCACGATAATAGCGTTCATCGGCGGCGTACTCGGCTCGGCAATAGGCTTTTCCCCTATGTCGATACAGTCACAGCTTGCGGACAGTTACTCGTATTTTTCACTGCCCGATTTTCAGACGGTAATACCGCTTTACCTTGTGATATATGCCGTTGTCATTCCTCCCGTGATAGCGGCAACAGTAAATGCGTTTGTTATAAACAGACGTCTTTCCGCACCGGCGCTGTCGCTTATGAGAAACGAGCAGAATGTAAGGAATATCAGCCGTATGGAGATAAAGAGCGGCGGCTTTGTAAGAAAGTTCAGAATACGTCAGCTTCTGCGTGAGATGAGAGCGAATATCACGGTTGCGGCTTGTATGTTCGTTTCAATGCTTATCCTTATGCTCGGACTTGACTGCTATTCAATGTGTAATAACGTAACAACGGATATGCTTGCAGGCACAACATACGAGTATATGTATACGCTTAAATATCCGACCTCAGAAGCTCCTGAGGGCAGTGAAGCGTGTTATGTCAAATCGCTCGAAAAGGAAAAGGACGGCTACACGCTTGACATTACGGTAATAGGCATAGACAGCGATAATCCGTATTATAACGTTGATGTGAAAAAGGGAAAAAGCATTGTCACAGCGTCGTTATCGGTAGCCCAGAGATACGGAGTAGCCGAGGGCGACAAGCTCATACTTACCGATGAGGCGGCAGGCACCGACTATGCTTTCACAGTCGGCAGTATAAGCGATTATTCTGCAGGACTTGCCGTATTTATGGATATTGACAGTATGAGAGAGCTTTTCAGACAGGACGATGATTACTACAATATGGTGTTGTCCGACAAAGCGCTTGATATAGACGAGGGCAGAATTTACTCGGTAACGACAAAGTCGGATATTGAACGCTCGTCAAAGGTGTTCACCGAGCTTATGAGCGGAATGGTTATAACGCTTGTCGGCACATCGGCTGTAATCTTTGTAGTGGTAATGTATCTTATGATGGGCGTGATGATAGACAGAAGTTCGTTCGGCATTTCGCTGCTGAAAACCTTCGGCTATAGCAAAAAAGACGTGAAGAAGCTGTACCTTGACGGCAATGCAATCACTATAGCAATATCGGCAATAATCTGCTTACCGCTGTCAAAGCTTGTAATGGACAGAATATATCCTTCGTTTATCCCTAACGTTGCCTGCGGAATAAACCTCAATTTTGCGTGGTATTTATATCCCGCTTTGTTTATCGCCGTTATGCTGATATATCTTCTCACAAGCACGCTTCTTGTAAGAAAGCTGAACAAAATCACACCCGCCGAGGTGCTGAAAAACAGAGAGTAAGAGAATAAAACAGAACACAAAACCGCTCCCGACCACATCAGCCGGGAGCGGTTTTCAGTATTCGATTTATTTATGCCAACTCTTCCGCCAGCTCATCGACCTGTGCCGCGCTTGCATCATTCAGCGCACAGGTAATCTTGACCGTCTTGTCAAGGATATTAAGCTCCTTCGACTTTTCAAACATACCTGCCATAACCTTAGCCGCCATAGGCGCCCATGCGCCGTTTTCGATAAACGCAACCGTCCTCTTCTGATAGTTTCTCTCGGTAAGACCCTCTATGAACGTTCTCATAAACGGGAACACATCCGCATTATAGGTAGGCGTTGCAAGCACCAGCTTGCCGTAAGCAAATGCGTCCGAGATCGCCTTGGACATATCGCATCTTGCAAGGTCTGTGATAATAACATCAACATTCTTTGCCTTCAGCTTGTCATATAAAAGCTCTGCGGCTTTCTTTGTGTTGCCGTAGATTGAAGCGTAAGCTATCATAACGCCGTCCTTTTCGGGAACGTATGACGACCACTTGTTGTAAAGATCGAGATAGTGTGCGAGGTTTTCACTCAGCACAGGACCGTGTAACGCACAGATTTTCTCTATATCAAGCGCAGCGGCCTTCTTGAGAAGCGCCTGCACCTGCGCACCGTACTTTCCAACAATGCCGATATAATATCTGCGTGCCTCATCATCCCACGCCTGCTCGCTGTCGGGTGTGCCGAACCTGCCGAAACCGTCCGCAGAGAACAGAATCTTGTCCTTTGCGTCATACGTTACCATAACCTCCGGCCAGTGTACCATAGGAGCGAATACGAAAGTCAGAACGTGACTGCCAAGCGTCAGAGTATCGCCCTCTTTTACGGTAAGCGTGTTTGTTATGGTAAGGTCGGGGAAAAATCCCTTTATCATCGTAAATGTCTTTGCGTTGCCGACTACCGTTGTATCAGGATAGAATTTCAGAAATTCCGCAATACTTGCCGAATGGTCAGGCTCCATATGCTGAACCACCAGATAATCCGGTTTCCTGTCGCCAAGCTCCGTTTTTACCTTTTCAAGCCATATTGCCGAAAAGTTTATATCGACAGTATCCATAACCGCCGTCTTTTCGTCAAGAATGACATAAGAGTTGTAGGAAATGCCGTCAGGCACTTTGTACTGACCTTCAAACAGGTCGATTGTGGTGTCGTTTACACCGACATATTTTACGTCTTCTGAGATAAACATATTAAAATTCTCCCTTCTTTTTCAAGAAATCTACAGATATTTTAACACATCTGAAATAAAAAATCAATAGGTAAATTCAAATAAATTCACGGTTTACAAAGAAATCAGTATTTGTTATCATTGTTCTTCCGCTTTTCCTCGATATGTCGCACACGTTCTTCAAAATGCTCCTTCAGCATCTCGTTTTTCTCGTTCGCCTTGTCCGAGATTGCATCGTACCTGTCAACCACATTGTCGCTTATCTTAACAAAGTTTTCGGTAAGCCTTTCCTTTACCGTGTCGATTTTTGAAACGTCACCGCTGTTATCTGCCGTTATCGGTGCATTTTTATCTGCGCTTTGGTTTTTGTCCGTATGCCGAAGAAGCATAGCAACTCCCAGTACAAGTGTGGTAAGGTAGACGATAACGCCCGAACAGGTTATTATTATCAGCTTATCGCTTTCGCTGAGCCACGTCGCATATACCGTAAGCGAGCGGATAAGAGTAACTGCGGATACGCCTGCATCCGCAAGAGAAATGTTTCGTATAGCACTGAGAAGCGGCGAGCGGTGCTGCTGCACTTTTATAAGGTTGATTATCGCACGGGCAAGCTTTATGACCGTGTACACAGCTATACTTGCGATGACAAGCCTTGCATATTGCCGTGCCGTATTGTGTATCATACTGTACAGCTCGATAAGCATAAGTACCACGCTCATAACAATAAACATCATACCCGTAAACCGCATTACATATACTTCCGATACTACCTGTATGCCCTTGTCCAGCTTTTTCTCATACGATACAGCCATATAACGCATCACGGCAAGCAGACCGTAATACACGCACAGTATCATAAACCATATCGAGCCGTAGAACAGACCGAGAATGCCGTTATATGCGGCATAGGCAACATTCAGCGTCAGCGAGCCTGCGGTGTACAGCACTATCCGAAAACGCTTGCTTTGCGTGAACAGGCGGATAAATTCTTTCAGCCTGAGTCTGTGTTTTTTCAGTTTATCCGCCTCCCTTGAGAAATTAAGTGCCGTCACAATTCATAACCGTGACGGCATAGCTTGCTATTATATTTTACCTTATCCGCACAGAAAATGCAAATATCATATCATTTTATCATAGCTGTCAAGGAAGTGGTGCTTTTCTCCTCCCTTTTTCCACGCAATGACAGTATCAATATTCACGTTTTCAACGCTCTTGAAAATGTGCTTTTCGACCTCGGGATTTGTCTGCTTCAGCTTTGCGATAAGCTGTTTTATCTCTACACGCTTTGAACGGTTCTCCTCGTTGTTGCAGGTAGTGCAGGTGTCCGTGAATTTGCAGGCACACTGTATAAAGTGCAGACCGTTGTAGTCCCTCCACGCTTTTATATCGTCCTCACGCACAAGGTACAGCGGACGTATAAGCTCCATTCCCTCAAAGTTCGTGCTGTGGAGCTTCGGCATCATCGTTTGTATCTGAGCGCCGTACAGCATACCCATAAGTATCGTTTCTATCACATCGTCATAGTGATGTCCGAGCGCTATCTTGTTACAGCCGAGGCTCTTTGCATAGTTATACAGATGACCTCTCCTCATCCTCGCACAAAGATAACAGGGAGATTTTTCAATGTTATAAACAGAATCGAAAATGTCCGACTCGAATATCTCTATCGGTATTTTCAGCTTGCGTGCGTTCTCCTCGATAACATTCCTGTTTGCCGTGCTGTAGCCTGGGTCCATTACGATAAATTTCACCTCGAACGGAAAATCGCTGTGGCGGTGAAGCTCCTGAAACAGCTTAGCCATCAGCATCGAATCCTTACCACCGGATATACATACTGCGATACGGTCGTTTTCCTTTACAAGCTCATACTGCTTTACAGCCTTTGTGAATGCCGCCCATATTTTTTTGCGGAATTTCTTTTGCAGGCTCTGCTCGACACGCTTTGAAACCTCGTCAGCCTGCTCCTTCTGCATTACGGCAAGAAGCCATGCGGCATATCCGCCCGAAAGCGAATAAGCGTCATAGCCCATTTCCGATAATTGTTCTGCTGTATCTACGCTGAATTTTCCTCTTGCACAGCAGATAATCAGCTTCCGAGTTTTGTCCTCAGGCGGTGCGGCTAAAAGCTTGTCTGCCGAAACCGATACAGCACCCTCCATAACGCCGTACAGCTTTTCCTGCTCACTGCGTGTGTCGTATAAAATATAGCTGTCGGGGGAGAGCCTTTCAAGTTCGCTTACGGTTATTTCCAAAGTTATTTTCCTTTCCTTATGCCATTGTCAGCACATGGCTGAATAAGTACAGCAGACCCATATATGACAGCGTGCCTGCCGCCATGCTTACGAAAGTGTTATGCCACAATTTATAGCTTCCGCCCGTTATAGCAACGGCAAGAAGTCTTGGAATTCCTACGCCGAACATATTGTCGCCGATATCCTTGAGGCAGTAGATTATAAGTATCGACATTATCATAGCCGGGAGCGATTTTTCTATGCGTTCGAGCCACTTTGGCATTTTCCTGTTGCCGTGAAAGATTACAAAGGGCAGCGCACGCAGTGAGAATGTGATAACAGCACTGATAACTATCGCTATCACCATCTGTAAAGGTGTCATAGGAGTTGGTGTCATATCTTCCGCTCCTCCTTTTCATAGGTGATAATATCTTCCGGAGAAGTAACTATCTCTGTTTTTTCATCTGCCGTTTTTACCTCATCGTTATCCTTTCCGCCCTTTTTCTTACCGAAGTTTGTATTTGTTATCAGCAGTAAAAGCGCTGTGGATAAGAGCAGAGCAGGGAGCATAAAGCTGTTCTGACCGAAGATAAGCAGGCACAGTACGCCTACCCCAAGACCGATAAGCGCAGGGGAGTGCCTGTCGGCGTGTTCCCACTTGTCGATAAAGATAATGACGAACAGTGCCGTCATACAGAAGTCAACACCCTCAAGCTGAAACGGGAGAAGCTGTCCGATAACGCTTCCCAGTACCGAAAAGAACGTCCAGTAGAAATGGCTGAAAAGCGCAACGCCGAACATGGTGCTGTGTTTGTCGTCCTCCGGCATATAGTCGAGCGTAGTGTTTACCGCATAGGTTTCATCGGTCATCGAATGTATCATATACAGCTTACGCTTTCCCATAGCGTTGAAATCCTTCAGAAATGTAAGGCTGTAGAAGCTCTGCCTGCTGTTTACAAGCAGAACAGTGAGCGCCACTGTAAGTAGTGACGCTCCGCTGCTGAAAAATGTTATAAGTAAGAACTGGCAGGTTCCGGAGTAGAGGAACAGACAGGAGAACAGCGAGTAGTACCACTGATACCCTGCCTCCGCCATCATCATTCCGTATGCCATACCTAAAAACAGATAACTGCACAGTACAGGCAGGCTCTTGATGAAAGAGTGCCTGATAAGTTGCTTTTTAGTCATTTGGTTTATGAAGCCGCCCTTCCGTAAATACTGAGTATCTTGTCCTCGACTGCACGGGCAAGCGCATTGTGTCCGTTCTCGTCAAGATGTTCGCAGTCTATACTGCTTGGTTTTGCGTGGTCTGAGGCGGCAAGTATATCTGTGCCGTGCTTTCTTGCGACCTTTGCAAAGGTGTATTTCAGATTTCGTGAAACGGCGGGTGAGCCTGCGTCAAACTGCGGATCGTATCCTTCCTGCCATACGTCATTCCCAAGCTCTATAGGTGAAATGAGCAGGACACGGCAATTACCGGCATACGCTCTTACCTGCTCGATAAGACGCTCCGCACCGTGCGCAATCGTTTCTGCGTCAGCGTTATAAACGGGTTTGCAGTCGTTAGTGCCAAGCATTATCACGACCATATCAAGCGGAGCGTGACTTTCCAAGAATACCGGCAGAAGCTTATCGCCCGCTCTTCCTATCCTGTCGGGGTCTTCAAATATCGTTGTTCTTCCGCAAAGTCCTTCTTCAATTATCTCATAACCGCTTTGCTCAAGGTCGTTTCTTATAATGCTTGTCCAGCGTACACCGTCGGCAAATCTCTTGTCAGTGCCGGGGATAAGCCCCCATGTATTCGAGTCGCCGAAGCAAAGTATCCTTTTCATTGTTCTCACCTGCACTTAAAGTTTTTATGAGGAGCTTTTCGGCTCCTCATAAACTGTATTTATATATCTTTCTCAGTTTTTCTTTACTTCGCCGCCCTCTACAACGAGTGTTTCCTTGTAATCTGCACCGTATGTGTCTGTAAGAGTAGCGTCATAGTCTGCGTGGAAGAAGTTTTCCTTGCCGAGTGTCTTGATTTCATCGTTTATCCAGTTAAGGAGCGTTTCGTTGCCCTTTGAAACTGCGGGAGCGATAGTATCCTGGCTGCCGAGTGAGTCAATGCCTACAGTATAGCCCTTGTTCTGCTTTGCAAATGCGATAACCTCTGTGTTGTCGTTAGCCCATGCAACACCGTTGCCGTTTTCGATAGCGCTCTTTGCCGTAGCATAAGAATCATACTTCTGGAGCTTGATGTCGGGGTAGTTCTTTGTGAGATAAAGCTCAGCCGTTGTACCCGAGATAACAATCATCTTGTCCTCAGCCTTCCAGTTGTCGAGCGATGTGATAACATTGCTGTCGGGTGAAACAACGCCGAGTGCAACGTTCATGTAAGGAAGTGCAAAGTCAACCTTTTCCGCTCTTTCTTCTGTTACAGTGAAGTTTGCAAGGATAATATCAACCTTGCCTGTTTCAAGATATTCAACACGGTTAGCGGCCTCTGTCGAAACATAGTTTATCTCAACGCCTAAATCCTTGCCGAGTCTGTTTGCAAAATAAATGTCATAGCCCTGATATTCGCCGTTCTCGTCAACATAGCCGAAGGGGTTCTTGTCTGAGAATACGCCGATGTTTATCTTACCGCTTGCCTTTATCTCGTCAAGTGTACGGTAAACCTTCGAGCCTGTGTTGCCGTCACTGCCGCCGCTTGTTGCGTTTGTGCTGCACGCTGTGAATGAAGCTACTGCCGCAGCTGCCGTAAGACCGAGTGCTATCAGCTTCTTGAAGTTTAACTTTTTCATTGTGATTATCTCCTTTAAATATCTCTCTTTATTCTGCGAGTTCTTTCTTTGCTCTTACCGAGTCGAACTCAAATGTGTTAAGGAATTGTTTTGCCCTTTCTGTCTTAGGATTATCAAAGAACTCATCGGGCGTTGCCTCTTCCACGATTTTTCCGTTGTCGAGGAAGATTATTCTGTCTGCTATCGCTCTTGCAAACTGCATTTCGTGTGTTACTATCAGCATTGTGCGACCCTGCTTTGCAAGATCGAGCATAACGTCAAGTACCTCACGAACCATTTCGGGATCGAGTGCCGCAGTTACCTCGTCAAAGAGCAGTATTTCGGGGTGCATACAAAGCGCACGGACAATAGCCACACGCTGCTTCTGACCGCCGGAAAGCTCTCTGGGGTAGCTTTTAGCCTTTTCTTTTAGTCCCACTCTTTCGAGCAGTGACATTGCTTCCTGCTTTACCTCTTCTTTATCCCTTTTCTGTACCTTGCACGGTGCAAGAAGAATATTGTCAAGCACCGTCAGGTGAGGGAACAGGTCATAGCTCTGGAATACCATTCCTATACGCTGTCTTAAAAGAGGAAGCGTCTTGCTGTTTCTTTCGATTACATCGCCGTCAAGCGTTATACTGCCTTCCTGTATCGGCTCAAGTGCGTTTATACAGCGCAGGAGAGTTGACTTTCCGCAGCCGCTCGGCCCTACTATTACTATGACCTCGCTCTTTTTTACGGAAAAGCTGATACCGTCAAGTATCGTTGCGTCATCAAAACGCTTTACAACGTTGTCTATTGTTAATAATGCATCTGTCATACGCTTTAGCTCCATTTCTTTTCAAGGTATTTCGCAAGCATACTTATCGGCCAGCAGGCGATGAAGTATAGCAGGAATACCGTCAGATACACTCCGAATGCACCATTCGGACTTGTCATTCTGTTAGCTTCTATTATCTGCTGTGCGACCTTCAGAACTTCTACAACACCTATCATAAGGATAAGACTTGTCGTCTTTATCATTCTTGTTATCAGATTTATCGAAAGCGGTATGAGCCGTCTTATCGTCTGCGGTATGATAACATAAAGATAAGTCTGTGCATTCGTTAGTCCGAGAGCCTCACTGCTTTCATACTGATGCTTCGGTATTGAGATAAGTGCGCCTCTTACAAGGTCGCCCATTTCGGCAGTGCCCCATAATACGAATACTATTATAGAGGCTGCTTCGCCCGAAAGATCCCAGCCGAAAGCCCTTGTCGTTCCGAAGAACATTATGAAAAGAAGCACAAGCTGCGGCATTATTCTTATAAATTCAAGATACACACGAAGAACGGCTTTCAATATCCTGTTCTTCTTTGTCATAAGTACGCCCATTCCGATGCCGAGCGGTATGCTTATCGCAACGGATACAAGGCTTATCCAGAGCGCCGTCCACAGCCCTCCGAGAAGTCTTATGAAGTTCGTACCCTTGAACAGAACGTCTATTCCGAGATTAACCGCCAAATCCTGCACGGCGCACCCTCCTTTCAACTATCGTTCCGACGATTGAGATCGGAAGAAGTATTATGAGATAGAAGCCGACCAGCAGGCACAGAGCCTCGGTGGTATCGTTGTACATTCCCATAAGATCCTTTGCCATAAACATAAGGTCAAGCAGGCTTATCGCACTGAACACGCTCGTTTCCTTCATAAGAAATATCACGTTTGCGACAAATGCCGGGATACTTACCGACATTGCCTGCGGAAGTATCACATAACGCATTGCCTGCATTTTGTTCATTCCGAGAGAATAGGCACTTTCTGTCTGTATCTTGTCTACCGATTCAAGTCCGCTCCTGAAAGCCTCCGCCATGTAGCTTCCTCCGAGGAAGGCAAGTCCTGCGATACCGCAGGTTTCGGCGTCGGTCGGTATGCCGACTTTAGGCAGTCCGTAATAGATGAAAAAAAGCTGTACTAAAAGCGGTGTATTGCGGCTGATTTCAATGTAGACGGAAACTATACGGCGGATAACCGGTACCTTGTAGTACTGAACCACTGCACATATAAGCCCTATGATGATCGAGAATATTATACCAAGAACACCGAGCTTTACAGTCAGCAGTGCGGCTTCCCCGAACAGCGGCAGGTACTCAGCGATAGCGTTAAGATCCATACCGTCACATCCTTTCGATTTACTGTGCCACAGGCAAAATAAAAGCCGGGCAATTATGCTCCCGGACAAATGACAGTCGCCGCAGTGCTTTTACGGCTGTATGACAACAATGCCGCTGCACCCAAATGCCATTTTACTTGTCCGGGAGCTGATACAGCAACACATTATTCTGTTGTGCGTTGATGAAATAGTAGCGTACATCGTATTTCCTCCGTTTGTTTCAAAACTTATAATTCTCATCGGTTTTGTTCCGATGATGCTATTATACTACCCAAAACCTACTTTGTCAATAGGTTAAGGGTATTTTATTGAAAATTTTTTTGGAGGTATAATCCAATGTATGCGGTTTTCGGGATAATGGTGCGGGATTAACGGGGGCTTCGCCCCTCAACCCCGATTGGTTTCAACAGTGTGCTTAACACACAAAATTAATTATAGTATAATACGGGGAAAAATGCAAGTAAAATTTTCGGGTGAAATTCACGGTTTTTTGTGGCAGAATGTAAAGTGATGATATGCCTTTACAACACAGCGAAAAAATGCTAAAATAAGTATAACCCTATTACGAATACGAAAGGAATTACGGTTATGAAAGAAATATCGGTAGAAGAACTGAAATTAAATCCCTCCACGCTTATCGGCAAGGAGTGGGCATTGCTCACAGCTGGAAACAAGGACGGCTATAATACAATGACAGTAAGCTGGGGACAGATGGGCGAGCTGTGGAACAAGCCCACAACGGTAGTCTATATCCGCCCTCAGAGATACACAAAGGAATTTGTTGACAAGAGCGATTATTACACATTGTCATTCCTCCCCGACGGACACAGGGATGCGCAGAGCTATCTCGGCTCGCATTCGGGCAGAGATGAGGATAAGCTTGCAAAGACCGACCTTACAGGCACTGCAACGGACGATTACGCTTATATAGAGCAGGCAAAACTCGTGCTTGTCTGCAAGAAGCTGTACAGACAGCCCATGACTCCCGATTCTTTTATAGACAAGTCGCTTATCGAAAAGTGCTATGCCGCAGGCGATTTTCACGAGATGTATGTCGGCGAGATAGTTAAAGTGCTTGTAAGCAAATAACCGGTGAAAAGGACAGTGGTAATAGGCTGTTCGGGTTCGGGTAAAAGCGTGTTTTCGAGAAAGCTCCGTGACGCAACAGGATTATCGCTGTACTATCTTGATATGATATGGCATAAGCCCGACGGCACGAACATTTCACGGGAAGAATTTGACAAACAGCTCGACAGCATAATATCCCGTGACAGCTGGATAATAGACGGCAACTATCAGCGCACTCTTGAAACAAGGATAAAGGCTTGTGACACAGTGTTTCTGTTTGACTTGCCGACTGAAATCTGCATTGAGGGCGCATTGTCACGCATAGGCAAAAAGCGTGAGGATATGCCGTGGTTTGAAAATGAGCTTGACCCTGAGTTCAGACAATGGATAGAAAGCTTCAGGGCAAATCAGCTCCCCGAAGTATACAGACTGCTTGAGAAATACAAAAACAACAGGGAGATAGTTGTTTTTCGCACAAGAGAGCAGGCGGATAAGTTTATTGAAAAACTCGTATAACAGCATAAAAGAAAGCTACCGTAAAGTTCATTGCGGTAGCTTTTTGTATTTTGATTTACATTTTACACTTCCCAGCTGCCGAGATACTTTTCCTGTTCCTCAGTCAGCTTATCAATGGTAATGCCCCAGTATCTGAGCTTTCTCTCGGCAACCTCCTTGTCAACCTCGGCAGGAACGTTTACCGTCATCTTTTCGCCGGCTTTCAGCTTGTCCTTGTTCTTGACAAGATATGCGGCTGACAGAGCCTGTATAGCAAAGCTCATATCCATTATTTCTGCCGGGTGACCGTCGCCTGCGGCAAGGTTTACAAGTCTGCCCTCTGCGATTACGTTTATCCTGTTGCCGTTAGCCAGCTTGTAGTACTGAATGTTGTTTCTTGCAATACCTGTTTCTACAGCCATTTCCTTAAGCTTCGCAACGTTTACCTCAACGTCAAAGTGACCTGCGTTTGAAAGGATAGCCCCGTCCTTCATATTAAGGAATGCCTTTTCTCCGATAACATCGTTACAGCCTGTTACCGTTACGAAGAAGTCGCCTATCTTAGCCGCCTCGACCATCGGCATAACCTTAAATCCATCCATAACTGCTTCCATCGCCTTTATCGGATTTATCTCGGTTACTATTACCGATGCGCCAAGTCCCTTAGCCCTCATCGCAACGCCCTTGCCACACCAGCCGTAGCCTGCTACTACAACGTTCTTTCCCGCAACAATCAGATTCGTTGTGCGGTTTATGCCGTCCCAAACCGACTGACCCGTGCCGTAGCGGTTATCGAACAGATGCTTGCAGTCTGCGTCATTTACAAGCATCATCGGGAACTTGAGCTGTTTAGCCTTATCCATAGCTACAAGGCGGATAATTCCCGTTGTGGTTTCTTCACAGCCGCCGATAACATTCGGGATAAGGTCGGGATATTCGTTGTGGATAAGGTTTACAAGGTCGCCGCCGTCATCAATGATAACATTGGGAGCGATCTTGATAACCTCAGCCGTATGTGCGTGATATTCCTCCGCAGTAGCACCGTGCCACGCAAATACGTTAAGTCCGCTGTGTACAAGCGCCGCCGCAACATCGTCCTGCGTTGACAGCGGGTTACTGCCCGTGATATACATCTCTGCGCCGCCTGCCGCCATTACACGGCAAAGGTAAGCTGTCTTAGCTTCAAGGTGTACCGAAAGCGCAACTTTCAGCCCTGCAAACGGCTTTGATACCGCAAATTCTTCTTCAATGCCACGCAGTAACGGCATATTCGCCTTTACCCAGTTTATCTTTGTTTCGCCGCTTTCCCACAGGCTCTCATCTCTAATAATGCTCATTTCGTTTTCCTTTCCGTTAACCGTCTATTCTTTTCATTGCTTTATTGCATTCAAAGTAAATGCGTTCCTCGTCCATTCCCTTTATCTCACGGTTTTCCATTAAGAACTCACCGTCAACCATTACGCTTTCGACCTCATATCCGCTCGCACTGTAGCACATAGCCGCAACAGGATCGTTCACAGGCTGGAGCGAGGGATATTTCATATCCATTACGGTAAGGTCAGCCGCATAGCCTTCTTTAAGTATTCCCGTGTTGTCAAAGCCTAAAGCCTTTGCGCCCGTTTCGGTAGCCATTTTAAGTGCCTGACGTGCCGAAACTGCTGTAGCACTGCGGCAGTTGCCCTTGTGTGCAAGGCAGATAAAGTTCATATCGCTGAACATATTCAGCGTATTGTTGCTTCCTGCACTGTCAGTGCCGATACACAGCTTTACGCCCTTGTCGAGCATATCGGGTATTCTTGCAAAGCCGTTTCCGAGCTTTGCATTGCTGATAGGATTAGTAGCGGCGTATACGCCTCTTTCGGCGAGAATATCAATATCCTCGTCGGATAGCTGTACGCAGTGAGCGGCAACCGTATGGAACTTGAACATTCCCATATCATCAAGATACCTGACAGGCGAACAGCCGTTCTGTGCTATGCTGTCCTCAATTTCCTTTACCGATTCGGAAAGGTGAATGTTTATGCCGAGGCCGTATTCTGCGGCTTTCTCCATTACAAGCTCAAGATAGCCTCTGTCGGTAGTATAGATAGCGTGAGGACCCATCATGAATTTTAGACGCTTGTTGTCGCCGTAGGTACGCATATCGTACAGCGTATCCTCAATTCTTGTCTTTCCGCCCTCGTCATCTCTGCCGTTTCCTACAAGACCTCTTGATATTGTCGCTTTCAGACCGCTTTCGTTTATCGCTCTTGTAATGCAGTCACGGGCGATATTCATATCCAGAAAAGCCGTTGTACCCGTCTTTATCATCTCAAGGCAGGCAAGCTGTGTGCCGTAGTACATATCCTCGGCGGTCAGCTTGTCCTCCATCGGCATTATCCTGTCGAACAGCCAGGTGTGGAACATAAGGTCGTCCGCACTGTTCCTGAACAGCGACATATAGCTGTGCGTGTGGCTGTTTACAAGCCCTGCTGTAATGAGTTTATCCCTGCCGTCGATCGTCCTGTCGGGTACAAAACCGCTTCTTACTGCATCGTCACCGATATAGGAGATAACGCTGTCGCTTACCGCAATATCGCATACCTTTGCGGAAAATCCGCTTTCTTCGTCCGGAAGAATTGCGGTTATCCCTTTAAATAATGTATTCATATAAAGTCCTTTCGTCCGTTTTTTTATGGATAATTAATTATAGCATTTATGAAGGAGGATTGCAACCGGGGCAGGGTTGCTTTACAGCGGAATTTATGTTAAAATACTACAAAAGGCGAGGTGATACCATGAACAAAGAATACACGATCCGTGATCTGTACGAGATTTACTGTGAAGCGATGCCCCGCTATCCGCTGGCATATGAGCGTTTCAGGGATATTCTGCACAAAGATAACTCACAGATATTCACTGCGGAAAGCAGCGAAACGATTATCGGTTTTATCGTAGTGAACGGTAATTCCGTAGTTATCCTGTGCGTGAAAAAAGAGTACAGACACAGCGGTTACGGAAAACATCTGCTTATAATGGCAGAGGGGTTTATTTCCGCAAGTTACGATGAAGTTGTTCTCGGCGGGGGCGGATTATTCCAAGGTGTGCCTTGTGACGAGGGCGAAGAGAGCAGTGTTCCGTTCTTTGAAAAAAGAGGTTACAATGCAGACTTTACATCAGTCAATATGGGACTTACCCTGAATGAAAAATCAGTGCAGAAGCTGAAAGAAATTCCCCGCCCCGACGGAGTTACATACCGCTTTGCAACCGACAGCGACAGAGAAAAGCTCTTAGCCGCCGTAAAAGATGCTCAGGCAGATTGGTTACCGATATTCGAGGAGAATAGTGACGCTCCCGTCCTGCTTGCCGTCTGCGGTGACGAGATTGCAGGCTTTGAGATGGTCGAGGAGTACGGCGGAATGTTCTTTTCCGACAATGAAAAGCACGGTATGATAGGCTGTGTCGGCGTTACTCATAAATACCGCAGACGAGGAATAGGACTTGCTATGACAGCCGAGGGCAGCTTGTCACTGTATGAAAGGAATTGCAAGGATATTCAGCTTTTATATGTCGAGCGTGTAGCGTGGTACAATAAGCTCGGTTATGAGGTAACAAGCAGACAGTGGATGGGCAGAAAGAAAATACAGGATATTATGTTCTGAAATAGGAACAGCCCTGCTATAACGGCAGGGCTGAAACGCTATACGTTTTCGGTTTTTAAAAGTGGTTGAAAAAAGCGGAAATGCGCGGTATAATGAACTTATAAGGGCGGATGATCTGCCCGACAAATCGGAATTTATATATAAAGGAGAATATTGATGAAACTGTTTTTATGTTCG
>ERZ791905.59-NODE-59-length-143392-cov-6.736377_pt1 | contig 143392 bp, 144 predicted proteins | sample MGYA00510147_ERZ791905 | MGnify/ENA primary metagenome ERZ791905 (study PRJEB30046, sample SAMN00792084) | human gut metagenome | study: EMG produced TPA metagenomics assembly of the A metagenome-wide association study of gut microbiota in type 2...
TGTTTAACCAATCCACATTGGTTCTTGGTTATCTGTTATTGTATGGATATGATGTTACAGGAACAAGCTATCAGATGCGATTGGCCGGAATGATTTTAGGCGCAGTTCTTACCTGTTTTGTATTTTATCGAAATCATAAAAATAGAACTTTTAAAAGAAATTTGAAAGATCTAATCCAGGAATTTGATATCACTTCATCGAGAACAAAATGGCAGTTATGCCAGATTATATGTGTACCAATTGTCCTTTGCATTGCAGAACTTTGCAATATGCCACGTGCAATGTGGGCAGGTATTGCAGCTATGTCAGCAATTTTGCCGTTTGTGGAAGACATGCAATACAGAGTCCGTAAAAGGATTGTCGGAAATATTGTAGGTGTTATATGCTTCACCGTATTATATTTTCTGCTTCCATCATCCATCTATACATACATAGGAATCCTTGGCGGAATTGGTGTAGGACTTTCTGCAAAATATGGCTGGCAGGCAGTATTTAACACATTTGGTGCTTTGGCCATTGCTACAGAGAGTTATGGACTAAAAGGAGCAGTTGGTCTTAGAGTGATTCAGAATGTTTTTGGTGTTGTATTTGCATTGGCATTTTGTGCTGTATTTTATTGGTTTATGTCGAAACAAAAGGAAAGTGATGTGACCGTACATGCAGAGTGAAGGAAGTCAGAAAGAAAATTTGAATAGAATTATTACAGTACCCAATTTGCTTTCTTTTTTTCGGTTTTGTCTGATTCCAGTAATTATATGGAATTATTGTGTAAAGGAAAATCCTTTGTTAGCAGGAGAAATTTTATTGCTATCCGGTCTTACGGATCTCGCTGATGGATATATTGCAAGAAGATTTCATATGATTAGCAATCTAGGAAAGATTCTCAATCCGGTTGCCGATAAGCTGACACAGGCAGCAATGTTGATTTGCTCGTTTACTCGCTTTCCACATATGCTCCCGTTGATCGTTATAATGGCAGTTAAGGAACTTTATATGGCGGTTAGTGGATGCCTTGTGATACGAAAAACAGGAAAAGTGCATGGTGCAGACTGGAATGGAAAAATAGTAACCTTTTTATTATATGGAACTGTGGCTGTGCATATTATATGGTTCCACATTACACCAATGGTGTCAGATATTAAAACGGATACGTTGGAGTTATGAAAGTTATTTCGAAGTCAGAAAATGTGACAAAGTGTATCGCTGTGGAGAAAGATGAAAACTTATGATAGCCTGATTGTTAAAGGCTACTACAATCGGATAACGGTCACGCATACTGGCAAGAGATGTTAAAGCACATTCTGATCCAGGTGTAGTCTTTAAATTCTTTTCAGCTTCCCAGCAGTCAATGCGAAGCATATAACCTGCACTGGTATAAACATCAATGCTGTTTCGCTTGGGATTATATTCTGCAAATATCGTTCTCATCGTATCAAATCTCCTCATCGTTCAACCAATCATTTTGTGTTATACTGTTTTAGATGATTTTCTTTCTCTTGTTTTATTCCTTAGCAGAGTTCGTAAACGTCAAATCTGCTGGTAGAAAAAGTTAAAAATATCATGGATATAATGTTAGAAATGATAAGAAAAATGGGTTAAAATACAAGAAAAAGGAATATGTAAAGGGGAAATTCTATGGAATATTCAGCCATTTTTCATGATATGGATAAAAGATTCTGCTATGCAATTGCCAAGGATTTATTCGTGATACGTGTACAGGTAAAAAAAGATGATATAAAGGACATCATTCTTCACTATGAGGATAAGTATATACCAATGGAAAGGAAGGATACGCGAAAGACGATTCCGATGAAAAAGGTTGCCACCTCACAGTTTCATGATTATTATGAAGCGGAGATTCAGATGCATTTGATATGTCTCCGCTATTTTTTTGAGTTTACGGACATGCAGGGGGAAAAGATATATTACGGCAATTATGAGTTTGATAAGCAATGCATTACAAACAGGGATAGGATGTTTGACTGCCCGCAGAACCTTAGAGAAGAAGAAATGTTTGAGGTGCCTGAGTGGGCAGCAAACAGGGTCGTGTATCAGATTTTTCCGTCTCGTTTTGCAGCATCACAGCCAGTAGAAAAAAAACTGTGGTATAAAGCACCAATTACGCCTATGGATGACCTGCATGGTGATCTTAGAGGAATTATAGAGCATCTGGATTATATTCGAAATCTGGGGATTGATGTTTTGTATATGACACCCATCTTTAAATCGAATTCATGTCATAAGTACGATACCATTGATTATTACCAGATTGATCCTTCATTTGGAACAATAGAGGATCTTAAGGAACTGGTACAAAAAGCACATGCGCGTGGAATGAAGGTAGTTATGGATGCAGTGTTCAACCACACAGGAAAAGAGTTTTTTGCATTTGAGGATATTCTGGAAAAAGGAGAAAAATCGAAATACCTGAACTGGTATTTTATCGATAAATTTCCACTTAAAAGTGAATCTGACGAGCTTCCGAATTTCAAATGTTTTGGATATTATGGTGGAATGCCAAAGCTAAATCTGAAAAATCCTGAAGTTGAAAAGTATATTACAGATGTTGCATGTTACTGGATCAGGGAATGCAATATTGATGGATGGAGGCTTGATGTAGGAGATGAAATCAGCCATTTCTTCTGGAAGAATTTCAGAAAGGCAATCAAGACAGTAAAAAAGGATATGCTGATAATAGGAGAAATCTGGCACTACGCAGGAGATTTTCTTGAGGGCGATGAATGGGACACAGTCATGAATTATCCTTTTTATCTGAATCTGATCGATCTGCTTGCAGACGAAAAAATTAATGTCAGCCAGTTTGTACAGAATCTGGGATATTTGAAGGGACGCTTAAATAAAAAGTGTTATCCTCTTATGTGGAATCTGATTGACAGCCATGATACAGCAAGATTTTTACATCTGTGTAATGATAATAAGAAAAAGCAGCACCTTGCAGCAGCGTTTCAATTGTTATTACCTGGCATGCCTATGATTTATTATGGAGATGAGTTTGCGATGCCGGGAGCAAATGATCCGGATTGCAGACGAGGAATGTACTGGGACAAAGAATATCAGGATAAAGAGATGTTTAAATGGTATAAACAACTGCTACAGGTTCGAAAAACACATACATGTATTGTAGAGGGTGAATTGATTGAAACAATCGCAAGGGATGAGGAAGATACGATTGTTATGATTAGAAAAAATGGGAAAGAGATAATAGCATTGATCTTTAATTGCAGTAGTAGTGTGAGAGAATTTAATGAGTACGCGCAAAAATATAATTTACTGAAAGAGAATGTCTTTGATGGAAAAGTAGAGGGGCTTGATGCTGCGGTAATAGTACTTTAAGAAAAAGAGACGCATTAAGGTAAAAAAGTATAAAGTGATGAACAAGGCAGGCACCTTAAGAGTCATATTCTGGGATGCCCGCCTTGTTTTTTTGTCTTTGCCGGGATGATCTGAATGGGTAAAAAATCACAATGAAATAAATTTTTTGTGATAAAATAGAGAAGATGAGATGGAAAGGAAGGAAAAAACAGAATGATCACAACACTTTTATGGGATATGGATGAAACATTGCTTAATTTTGCTGCGGCGGAGAGGGCAGCATTGAACGCTTTGTTTCAGGAATTTGGATTTGGGGAATGTTCCGATGCCATGCTGCAACGTTACTCGAAAATAAACAGGAGTTATTGGGAACGTCTGGAACGAAAAGAACTTACCAAACCGGAAATCCTGGTTGGAAGGTTCCGGGATTTTTTCGAGGCAGAGGGACTTGATGGCACAGTTGCTGCGGAATTTAATGAAAAATATCAGTTAAGTCTTGGCGATACGATTGTTTTTCGGGATGACAGTTATAACATCGTAAAGTCTCTTCGTGGAAAAGTGAAACAGTATGTAGTTTCCAATGGAACAATTGCAGCTCAGACGAAAAAGCTGCGGCTTTCTGGTTTTGGGGAATTGATGGACGGAGTTTTTTTATCCGAAGATCTTGGCGTTGAGAAGCCGGATATTCTCTTTTTCGAGAAAGTATTTGAAAAAATTCATCCGGAAGATAAATCGCAGGTTATGATCGTGGGCGATTCTCTGACCAGTGATATACAGGGAGGAAATAACGCGGGGATCATGACCTGCTGGTATAATCCGGAGCAGAATCCGTATCAGGGCGACTTAAGGATCGATCATGAGATAAAGGATCTGCATGAGGTATATGATCTTATTTGATGCAGGAAAAAGATGTGCTCATAGATCAGAAAACATGAAAGGATGTTCGGAGGTCACTATGGATCAGTTGAAAAAAGGTACAGCGTATTATCATCTTCCAGGCTTATTTGAGTTTTATGAATTGTACCGCGAGTTTTTGCCCTTATTCCATGAGCACAGGGAATATTTTTATGACTGGTGTGAGATAGGTTCGATTTATGGAGCACCGGCAGATTGTATCTGGGGCGGCGGACGCGCAGGTTTTGGAGATGCAGATCCGAAAGAGGTGCTGGCGTTACTGCAGGAATATGGGATCTCTGCCCGGCTGACATTCAGCAACTCTCTTCTAGGTGCAGAGCATCTTTCGGACAAAAAATGCAATGCACTCTGTGCATTATTTGGAGAAAAGGAAGGCGTTTCAAATGGTGTCATTGTCCATTCGGATCTACTGTTAGATTATTTGAAAACAAATTATCCGGAGCTCTATCTTGTTTCTTCTACCACCAAAGTCCTGACGGATTTTGAACAGTTCGTAAGTGAAGTAAAGCGGGAGGAGTTCCGCTATGTTGTACCGGATTTTCGGTTGAATAAGGCTTATGGACAATTAGACAGGCTGACGGATGAAGAAAAAGATAAAGTGGAATTTTTATGCAATGAGTGTTGCTGGTTCGGGTGCAAGGACAGGAAACGATGTTACGAAGGCGTCAGTTATAAAAACCTTGGGGAAAATGTGCCGGAACACCATTGTGCGGCTCCGGATGCAGGGGAGGGATATCGTTTTTCCAAGGCAATGGAAAATCCGGGATTCATTGGTATCGAGGAGATCCAAAAGGTTTATTTACCAATGGGATTCTCCAATTTTAAGATTGAAGGACGGGGGCTCGGCAGTGCACTGATCCTGGAATTTCTTCTTTTTTATATGACAAAGCCGGAGTATCAGCTTCATGTCAGAGAAAAAATATATCTGGATAATATGTTGGACCTGTTTTGAGTGTATGCAAAAGGCATGCACTCAAAACATTTTACTCAAAACATTTTATAAGAAAAAAAGTGTTTCCAATTCAAACAAGTATGTTATAATTGGCTAAATTAGGAATGAACGGAGGATATGAAATGGCAAAAGAGAAAAAACAAGTAAACAAGAAAGGGATAAAGTATCAGATCGAAAGCAAGGACTTTCCATTATTGCAGTTATGGCATTGATATCCGTACTGGTAGTTGTAGATGTTTATAATCTGCTGATCAATGCAAACAACACAGAGCTGCAGCTGGATTAAGAAGCGGTGTCACTTCAGGTGGAAAAGTACTTTGAACCATTTGAACGTATGGTAGAACAGTTTGCACTCGATAAAGATGTAAAGGAACTGTTGACTACGACAAAAGCTGGCGAACGTATGCCAGACAATGCAATATATTCAACGGTGCTTGAGAAGATGGTTGAAGTGGCAGATGTAATGGAGCAGAGCAAGACACAGATGGCGCAGATGCGTGAAGCTATGGATAAGATCCAGGAAACAGCACAGATGGCAGATGTTCAGATGAAGAATATCGATCAGATCCGTGATGTTATTGATGATATGTCACAGGTGGTTCAGGATAACTCCGCTATGGCAGAGGAAACTTCCGCAACCAGTGAGAAATTAGCAGCACAGTCCGTTACATTAAATGAACTTGTGCAGAAATTTGAGTTAAACTAATTTTGTTAAGAAAGAAATAAAGCCATACAGAAGTTCACAGGCGGAGAGTGGAATAAGAACGATTCGTTTGTGAACTTTGTTTATTTCAGTAAGCTTAAAGGGAGCAGTGAAAAAAAGATATCTCATCACAATTTTTATCATCATAGCAGCAGTCATTGTCGGCATCGTGGCGGCAAAATTCCACCATCTAAATCAACGTCATGATGCGGTGGATCAGTTTTATTATTACATGAACACATTTCAAAACGAAGAACAGGTCGAGGTTCTTAGGGATACGGTCTGTTATGAAGATGACATCATTGGCTGGTTCTTTTACGAAAAAGACAATCAGGTCTATATGAGTCTCGAATATATGCAAAGGGATTCAAGCAATAAGAAGGTGTTTACCACAAGCGATTTCCCGGTTCCGTTTACAAAAGAAACGCTTGCCGATCATGACATCTGGAGCCGGACCGAGAGAAATGGAAAAAATCAGATCCATGCGGAGTATATCAGATCGGATGTAACCGTATTAAATATTGATGTAACCTATTTCTGCGAGGGTTCCTGCGGGGAGTATTTTGCCGATATTACGGTTTCGGATGCCAAAACGGGAGAAGAATATTATTCAAATGCTGAGAATTAAGAAATGGATGCAGGAGGAAAGTGGAGCAAAGGAGTAATGCAAGATGGAAGACAGACCAAACGAACCAAAGTATATTAAGGTAAAAGGGGCAAGAGTACATAATCTGAAAAATGTAGATGTGGATGTTCCCCTGCATCAGATTGTAGGGATTGCAGGCGTGTCCGGTTCCGGTAAATCGTCACTTGCACTTGGTGTTTTGTACGCAGAGGGATCGAGACGGTATTTAGAGTCCCTTTCTACCTATACCAGAAGACGGATGACAGGAGCGGCAAAGACCCAGGTCGATGAAGTGCTGTATGTTCCGGCGGCTCTGGCACTGCATCAACGTCCGGGAGTACCGGGGATCCGCAGTACATTTGGAACCGGGACGGAATTATTGAACAGTCTGCGGCTGATGTATTCCAGATTGGCATCGCACCGTTGTCCGAACGGACATTATGTCCCGCCTACGCTAAAAGTGGCGGCAGAGCAGGAGATCTTGTGCCCGGTGTGTGGCGAAAAGGTGCATGCGCCAAGCGCGGAAGAGCTTGCATTTAATTCACAGGGGGCATGTCCAAAGTGCAGTGGTACCGGAAGTGTCCGCACTGTAGATCTGGATTCGCTCGTACCGGATGATACCTTAAGTATCGATGAGGGAGCGGTCGCGCCATGGAACAGTCTGATGTGGTCATTAATGACGGATGTCTGCCGGGAAATGGGCGTGCGTACCGATGTCCCGTTCCGGGAGTTGACAGATCAGGAGAAAGACATCGTTTATCATGGACCGGCGGAAAAGAAACACATATTTTATAAAGCAAAGAAATCCAATCAGGCAGGAGAACTGGATTTTACCTATTACAATGCGATCTATACAGTGGAAAATGCTCTGGCGAAAGTTAAAGATGAAAAGGGCATGAAACGGGTCGAAAAATTCTTAAAAGAGGATATCTGCCCGGAATGTGGAGGAAGCAGGCTTTCAGAGGCAGCGAGAGCTCCAAAACTCCGTGGCATCGGATTAGTGGAAGCCTGCCAAATGACACTAAAAGATCTGGTGGACTGGGTGGCAGGAGTACCGGATTCTCTGCCGGAAGAGATGCGCCCCATGGCGGAAGCCATCTGTGAATCTTTTCAGACGGTTGCCAAAAGGCTAATGGATCTTGGATTGTCTTACCTTTCACTTGACCGGGCAGCCGCAACGTTATCCACTGGAGAAAGACAACGCATGCAGCTTGCGAGAGCAGTGAGGAACCGCACGACAGGCGTTCTGTATGTGCTTGATGAGCCATCAATCGGGCTGCACCCTTCAAATATAAAGGGACTCAACGATGTGATGCACGATCTGATCTCAGATGGCAACTCCATTCTTCTGGTGGATCACGATACACAGATTTTATCAGAGTCGGACTGGATCATTGAGATGGGACCGGAAGCCGGTGCAAAGGGCGGCTATGTAATAGCAAAAGGCAGTATTCCGCAGATCATTGCAGACAAAGCTTCCATGATAGGTCCGTTTCTGGCAGGAACCGCAAATACACGTATCCGAAGACCGGTAGAGGAAAATGAAATCTTTGCACAGGGAAAACTGCATCTTTCTACAGATCAGATCCATACGGTAAAACCTTTAGAGGTGGATATCCCCAAGGGCAGGCTTACGGTAGTGACCGGTGTGTCCGGCTCCGGCAAGACCACCATGGTTTTAGAAAGCCTGATCCCCGGTCTGGAAGCCGCGTTAAATGGAGAGCAGCTGCCAAAACATGTAAAGAGCATATCAGCGGAGGGTATTTCCCATGTAAAACTGATCGACGCATCGCCGATCGGGATCAACGTCCGGTCAACCGTTGCAACGTATGCCAACATACATGATGAGCTTCGTAAAATCTATGCTAAGACAACGGATGCCAAAAATCAAAAGTACAAAGCAGGAGATTTTTCTTATAATACCGGGAAATTAAGATGTCCGGTTTGTGATGGAACCGGACAGATCAGCTTAGATGTGCAGTTTTTGCCGGATGTGGATGTGCCTTGTCCGGAGTGTGACGGTTCCCGGTACGGGAGAGAGGCATGGCAGATCTTTTATGAAAATAAAAAGGGGGAAAGGTACTCCCTGCCTCAGTTGATGGAAATGGATGTCAATACGGCATTGCAGGCAACAGAGGATTTAAAATTAGTGCACCAACGCCTGGAAGTCCTTAAAAATCTGGGACTTGGTTATCTGACCTTAGGGGAGGAGACACCAAGTCTTTCCGGTGGAGAGGCACAGAGACTGAAGCTTGCCAGTGAAATGGGCAAGGGACAGTTGGATTCGGTATTTATTTTTGATGAGCCGACCATAGGGCTGCATCCGCTTGATGTGCAGACTCTACTTGGTGTATTTCAGGCACTGGTGGACAATGGAGCGACGGTGCTTGTCATTGAACATGATCTTGATGTCATCCGCAATGCGGATTATATGATCGATATGGGACCGGGTGGCGGAGAGGAAGGTGGCAGAGTGGTTGCTGTCGGAACGCCGGAGCAGGTGGCACAGAACAAAGACAGTGTTACGGGAAAATATCTGTGATAAATGAAATGGCAGGGGAAGTTGTGTCACAGTTAGATTATGACTTTTCCAAAGCCGATCAGGACAAGGCGATGGGGTATGGTGTCATTGCCAGAACGATCGTGTTGGACGGGATGGTAGAGCAGTATTTAAGCACACATAAGAATACTGTTGTCGTGAACATTGACTGCGGAATGGACACCAGATGTTACCGAATGAAGGGAAAATATCTTCGCTGGTACAATGTTGATCTGCCGGAGACGATGGAGATCCGAAGCCGTTTTTTCACAGAAAACGGGTCGATTTATCAGATCGCAAGATCCGCAATGGATGAGACTTATGTGGATGAGATCACATATAACGGGGAAGATGTACTGGTCATCATTGAGGGAAGTAACGCGAAATTCACATGGGGCGTCAAAAATGGAAAAGAACTGCAAAAACTTCTGACCTCCTTTACCTACAAAAAAGAGGTCAGTCTGGTAGAAGGCATGAAAAAAATGATGCCGGTTTATCATGTGCTCGGGCTCATTCCCGCCGTTCGAAATATTTCAAATAAGATTATTGTTATGGAGAAAAATTAATTGATCCCGCACGCCTGACAAATTTCCAGTGTCCAGCGGTCGGCATCGAGTAATAATTCTTCGTGTTGCAGATCAAATTCGCGGATATCCGGGTCTGCAAAATATTTCAGGTAACGTTTTAAGTATTTTTCGCCCATCTTTTTCGCGTAAAAAACATGGATCGTTGTTCCATCTGCATGGATCTGTTCTCCAACTTTTGTGTACAGATCTGTGCAGAACTGATTTTTCATGGATTCTTTTGAGATAAAAGAAAAGTCAATATCGCTGTTCATTCCCATCAAATCCATAAATCTCCTGATATAGTCAGAACTGTCATTTCCCTCATTCATTTTCTTTTCAAATATTTTCTTTAGAAAACTGCTCCCATTTCTAGTAATAAGGGGATAAAACATCGGCATCATAATGGCGGTCTCCAGTTTTGCAAGCCATTTTGGAGCCTGATCCATATCGCTGGAACCGATGATCGCATGGTCAATGTGCACCTTGTGACGGCTTACGAGCAGGGAGACAAAAGAGCCACCAAGCGAGCAGCCATAGGCGGCAAAAATTTTCCCGTCAAAATATTCTTTAATATATGCTTCAACTTTCTGTACTTCATTTAATTCGGAAATAAAAGTCGAATGTTCTGTTTCATCAAATCCGCTGTAGCTGACCACCAGTGTGTAAAAATGCTGTTGCAGATTTTCTAACACATGTCCGAAATTTGTTTTCCAGTAACAGCAGGTTCCGGGAAACAACATGATACACGGCTTTTCTTTTTCTCCAAATTCATACACTTTCATAATCGATACGCTCCTTTATGCGAAAATCAATCTCATTTGACAGACGGGTCGATTTTATCGACTTAGTCTAGACTAACCAGATGGTAGCATTATAAAAAATAATTGTCAAGTGACCGTCTTTGCATGGTGGAAGAGAACAAAAAACAGAAATATTCCGCAAAAAAACATCGACATTCGACCCCATACACGTTATGATAAGAATCATAAACAAGGATGGAAAGTCTTACTTTTAAGGTAAGACCGAATGGGGAAAAGGTAAAAAGCATGGGATATGATATTGAAAAAGAAAAAAGAGAAGCGGTCGACGCTGGCAACCGGGCATTGCAAAGTCTTCACGAGGCACAAAGAAATCTGGAAAGTGCGAAGAACTGGGGGCTGTGGGATATGATAGGTGGAGGATTTATCTCTACAATGGCAAAGCAGTCAAAAATGAACCGTGCAAGAGAGAACATGGAGCAGGCAAAATTTGATCTGCGCAATTTCAGCAGGGAATTAAATGATGTCAGTATGGCATGCAATCTGGATCTCGAAAGCGATGATTTTCTGTCATTCGCTGACTGGTTTTTTGATGGCTTTGTTGTAGACTGGATGATCCAGGATCGCATCAACAATGCAAGAAGCCAGGTAGAAGAGGCAATCCGGCGTGTTGAACAGGTCTTAAGACAGCTTCAAAATTAGAGAAAATCTGTTTCCCATTTAGTAATAATATGGTAAAATGCTACTAGATGGGAAAGATTTACTATTATTACACAGGAGGAACTGAAATGGGCAAGGAATATTCGGATTTAGACTCATTAGAATTACAGGAAAACAGCAAAATGCTGATCATCTCTATTTTGGGAATTGCAATTTTATTTGTGGCAGATTTATATGTGATGATCAACAATCCCGGAAATTTTGTTGTTTTTTCCATTATAACAATTCTGATGTTGGTTTGGATTTTTATATTTACTCGTCAGATGGTAAAATTCCAGCAGCAGAAGAGAAAAAAAGAAACCGAGCAGCTTGAAGAGCTGTTTCGTGGACAGAAGGCAAATTATTTACAGCAGAAAAAAGTGTCTGAGCAGATCGCAGAGGTAAAAACGTTATTGCAGCATGCTTCCGTGGAAGATATCGTGACAGCACAGAAGGCACTTGCAAAAGTGACCATCAGCAGAAGCCGTGAAAATGCAGAGGCGTTGATGAACTCCAATGACGAAGTCCGCCAGAAGATGAACCAGTTATTAGAAGATGTTTCAGCTGTCAGCGAAAAGATGAGCGAGCAGCAGAAAGCGATGATAGATGAGCATATCAAGGGCATGCTCGAAAGAGAAGAACAGATCTTAGGCAAGCTGCAGGAAATAGATGATTCTGTGAAAAATGAGATCAGCGAAGCCGTTGAAAAATTACAGACCGTAGCCGTAACACCGGCAGTAGCAGAGCCGATGCCTCAGGCAGCGGAACCGGTATTTGAGCCGGAAGCAGTAGAAGAGCCGTTACCAGAGCTTGAGCCGGAAGTGGCAGAGAAATCGTTACCAGAGCTTGAGCCAGAAGCAGTAGAAGAGCCATTACCGGAGCTTGAGCCGGAAGTAACAGAAGAGCCGTTACCAGAGCTTGAGCCGGAAGTGGCAGAGAAACCGTTACCAGAGCTTGAACCAGAAGCAACAGAGGAGCCGGAAGCAGCAGAAGAGCCATTACCGGACTTAGATTTCGGACTGGATCTCGGAAGTGATTTATTAGGAGAGCCGGAAGCAACCGGGGCGACAGCCGAGGAGCCGGTACTCGAATCGGAAATGACAGAAGAGCAATTACCGGACTTAGATTTCGGATTGGATCTTGGAAATGATTTATTAGGGGAGCCGGAAGTAACCGAGGCAGCCGAGGAATCAGCAAGTGAGGAAGCGGAAGTAACAGAAGAGCCGTTACCGGACTTAGATTTCGGACTGGACCTTGGAAGTGATTTATTAGGAGAGCCAGAAGCGAGCGAGGCGGCAGCCGAGGAACCAGTACTTGAGCCAGAAGCAGCAGAAGAGCCGTTACCGGATTTAGATTTTGGACTGGATCTCGGAAGTGACTTATTAGGAGAGTCGGAAGCAACCGAGGTGACATCAGAAGAAACAGCAAGCGAGGAGCCAGCGTTAGACTTTGGCTTAGATCTCGGAAGTGATTTATTAGGAGAGACAGAAACAGCAGAAGAGCCAGTAGCAGAGGCTTCAGAAGAACCTGTTTTAAAGGAAACTCCGATTTTAGAGGATAAGGTTGACGTAGAGACATTACCACCACTTGACAGTAATCAGATTATGGAAGAAGAGGCAAGACTCGATAGCATTTTAGCTGACATTCAGGGAATGGAAATGCCAGATCTTGAGGAACCGGTGGTAGAAGAAGATGCAGTAGAGGAACCGGTAACCGAGGAAGCCACACCGCAGGAGACTGTCGCAGTTGAACCGGCAGTGGAAGAGATCATTCCAGAAGAGCCAGCACCGGTAGAGCCAGAAGTAGCAGAAGAGGCAGTTCCAGTTGAACCGACACCAGAGCCAGTTGCAGAGGATCCGGCACCGGTAAAAGCACCGGCACCAGAAAATCCAAATAAGATCATGACACCAGATGAGATAGCAGCATTGATAGCAAACTTATAATTTAAGGTAATAGAATGTGCAGAAAGTGTACATTCTATTATTTTTATCTTGAAAAAGGGGGAGCAGGGGTTATGAAACCATTGGATTTTCGAGTAAAAAGAATAACAAGACCCTATTATTGGTATGCCTGGTTGCTATGGAACTGTATTTCAATGTTATTTTTCTGGGCAGCATTAGGAGAAGATCCAAAGTGGATGGTAGTTTTACTGATCGTGCATATTCTATACCTGACCTTATTAACCGTAAAGAAATTTCATGATGCCGGCTATGGAACAGGGTATGCACTTTTTTGTATCATACTTACACTAATGGGAATCGGATATCCGTTGATTGTCAGAGTTGCAATAAAGCCAAGTGATCTAGATAATCAGTGGGGACCGAATGAAGAGCGGTTGAAATTTGAAGAAAACAGAGACTTTTATGCAAGATAAAAAACGAGGCGTAACCCAATCTGGTCCGCCTCGTTTTTGCATCGTTACATCTTAAGATTACATTTCTGCTGTGATCTTTACGATATTTTTTACGATCTCGATGGCAGTGCACATGCCTTCCACGCTGACATGCTCGTAAGGTCCATGGAAACCATAGCCACCGGTACCAAGGTTAGGACAAGGAAGTCCCATGAAACTTAATCTGGCACCATCGGTACCGCCACGAACCGGACGGGAAAGCGGAGTCAAACCGACTTCTTTAATTGCTTTTCTGGCGATATCCACAACATACTGGTTTTTCTCGATGATTTCCAACATATTGGAGTAGGAATTGTGGATCGATAAGGTAACGGTTCCCTCGCCATATTTCTGATTGATCTTTTCTTCGATCGTTTTTAAGGTAGCAAGACGGGATTCGAACTTTGCCTTATCGTGGTCACGGATGATATAAGATAACGTAGCGGATGCAACATCCCCGGACATATCGGTCAGATGATAGAAGCCTTCACGGTCTTCGGTATGGGAAGGTGTTTCCATTGGCGGGAGCATGGACTGGATCTCGCAGGCAACAAGAGCTGCATTTACCATGATGTCTTTTGCTTCGCCCGGGTGAACATTCACACCTTTTACCGAAAATACAGCACCTGCCGCATTAAAGTTCTCGTAGGCAACTTCGCCCTCGTAATCGCCGTCCAGTGTGTAGGCAAAATCAGCTTTGAAATAGTCCAGATCAAATAAGTCTGCACCGGCACCGACTTCTTCGTCCGGTGTGAAGCCAACCCAGATATCGCCATGCGGCATGCCGGATTCAATGATCTGCTCGATCGCGGTCACGATCTCAGAAACACCTGCCTTGTCATCTGCACCAAGAAGTGTAGTGCCATCGGTTGTGATCAGGGTTCTGCCCTTTAAGGAAGTTAAATTAGGGAAATCCTTTACAGTCAGATAGGTATTGCTACCTTTTAATAAGATATCTTTGCCGTCATAATCGGAAATGATCTGTGGCTTGATGTCTTTGCCGGAAAAATCAGGCGCAGTATCCATATGGGAGATAAAACCGACCGCCTTTTTTCCTTCCATGCCGGATGTAGCAGGGAGAAGACCATATACATAGCAATGGTCTGTCAAAACAACCTTATCCAGTCCTAAGTCTTTTAACTCCTGCTCTAAAACTTTGGCAAGCTCAAACTGGCGGCTGGTGGATGGGATAACGCCCGCATCATCCTCTGAGGTTGTCCAATAAGAAACATATTTTAAAAATCGATCTTCAACACGCATGTGAAACCTCCTCGTATTCATTCTTTTCCTATTTAAAATAACATAAAACATAAAAAAGTTGAAGAAATTATTAAAAAAAACTTGCTTTTCTAAAATATATATAATATAATATCATTTGTTCACAGGAAACGCGCCACTAGCTCAGCTGGCAGAGCACCTGACTCTTAATCAGGGTGTCCAGGGTTCGAACCCCTGGTGGCGCACTAGAAAGTACCGATTTTGCAGCATTGTGACTGCGGGGTTGGTGCTTTTTTTGTGCATGAAACAAAAAAGCCATTGCAAAGGCAGCGGAAAATCTGCTGTTACAATGGCTTTTTGGAATCCTACCGGGAAGCGATCAGTTTACAGATCGGATTGCCCTTCGAGGAAAACTTCTCTTCATATTCGGTCATGATGTTGCCTTCATTTAAAACGGCATCATGGTGTAAGTCTCTGGTGCAGGCATCTAAATGCCAGCCCGCAGCCGGGATCTCTTCTAGGGAAAAAGTAAAGAGATCCTGATTGTCCGTCTTAAACTCCAGATGTCCGTCCGAAGCTAAGATCTGGTCGTAACGCTCTAAGAACTGTGCCGAGGTCAGACGGCGTTTGGCGTGACGGTCCTTTGGCCACGGATCGGAGAAATTCAGATAGATCCGGGCAACCTCGCCTTTTTCAAAAACTTCGGTTACTTCCGTTGCATCCATGCAGACAAAACGAAGATTTGGAAGCGGATTCAGTTCCATTTTCTGAAGTGCGCGTAAAAGAACGCTGGAATAACGCTCGATACCGAGGTAATTGATGTCGGGATGGGATGCCGCCATATCCATAAGGAAACGTCCCTTTCCCATACCGATCTCGATATGCAGTGGCTGTGCGGATGGGAAAACCGACTGCCAGGTTCCTTTTTGTTCTTTCGGGTTCTGGATGCAGTATTCGCTGTTTGCGATCGCGTCATCTGCACCGGGAATATTTCGTAATCTCATAAAAGATCGTACCTTTCTTAACATGATATTTATTGACAAATAAAGCTGTCATTTGCATCGTAACTATTTTACAATAAAAACGCAAAAAAAAGTAGAACTTTTTAAGAAAGTATTAATGAAATTAAGCGGAAAAGAGGTTGCGTGTATTTTTTTTACCCTTTATACTGATACTAGGATAAAGGAACGCAAACGAGGTTAGAAATGTATAAGACAGAACGAACAAAAAAATGGATGTTAAGAGCAGGAGCAATATTGTTTGCCCTGCTTATGATGATACAGATGGGAGCATATCCGGTACAGGCATCGGAGTACTGGCCGGAGGGAACTGAGATCGCATCGCCAAATGCGATCGTTATGGAGCTCTCGACCGGCACGATCTTATATGAAAAGGAGAGTTTAGAACAGCATTTCCCGGCGAGTATTACGAAAATAATGACAACACTGGTCGCACTGGAAAATTCTGATCTGGACGAGATTGTTACCTTTTCCGATGAGGCGATCGATAACACGATGGGTTCCGGTATTGCCAGAGATTATGGCGAGCAGATGACGATGGAGCAGTGTCTTTATGCGGTTATGTTAGAGTCTGCAAACGAATGTGCCTATGCGGTAGCAGAGCATGTAGGCGGTACTGTGGAAAACTTTGTTGCCATGATGAATGAAAAAGCGGGATCGCTTGGCTGTAAAAATACGCATTTCGCGAACCCACATGGTTTGCAGGATGAAAACCATTATACCTGCTGTTATGATATGGCACTCATTGCCCAGGCGGCATATGCGAATGAGACGTTTCGGATCATCACGGGAACGGCGCGTTATACCATTCCGCCGACAAACAAGCATGATGAGCCGACCTTATTACAAAATCACAATGAGATCCTCTACCCGCGCCGTGAGACTGCGTATGTGAGAGATTATTGTACCGGAGGAAAGACCGGATATACGGATGCGGCACAGAGTACGCTTGTAACGTTTGCAGAAAAAGATGGCATGACACTGGTCTGTGTCATTATGAATACGCAGTCACCAAATCAGTGGAAAGATACGATCAGTCTGTTTGAATACAGTTTTGATAATTTTCAGGTGTTTAATATCGCAGAGAATGAGACTTCCTATACCTCATCCAGAGAGAAAAGCACAGGTTCGCTGAACCAGAACGAACCATTTGTAGACATTGATCAAAACGCCTGCATCGTACTTCCGAAGACAGCGAAATTTAAGGATGCAAAATCTGAGATCACCTATGAAGATGAGAGCAGTCAGGTTGTGGGAAGTATCGCGTATACCTATGCCGGACGGGAAGTCGGAAAAGCAGACATTGTGACAACTGGTGTCAAGATAGACGGCTATGTATTTGATAATGAAAAGACACAGGAGGAATCGGAGCAGAGTACGGAAGAGACCAAAACGAAGATCTCTACCATCCAGATTAATCCGGTTGTAGCGGGCAGTATTGCCGGAGGTGTGGCAGTCTTAGCGGTGCTTGGATTTTTCATTAAGAAGCTGGCGGATAATTATTATATTATCCGGCATAACATGCAGGTAAAAAAAGATTACAGAAACCAGTTCAAAGCGATCAAGAGAAGAAAAAAGAGAAGAAGACGCAGATAAAAAATACCACGGGCCATTTTGGTCCGTGGTATTTTAACGTCCTTTGATCAGGCTGTCTAAAAGGATTTCAAGTTGCGAGCGGTTCTTCGTATAGAAGAGAAGCCCGTGTGAAGTCTGCTGGATCGTCAAAAATTTGCCATCAAAAACAGGAGAAGTACTGATCACATGAATGAGGTAAGAACAGATTGATGTGTCAGCTTTTAAAAATACGGTTTCGTATTCCTCAAGAGAGATAACAGACGCATCCGCTTTTTGAAGCAGCGAGGTCAGTTCTCTTTCGTGGGAAAATTGCTCGTTCGTTTTATTGGGAATGAAATACCCCTGTTCATTTTTTGGCATATCGAGGGATTTCACTGCGCGTTGCACCTGCTTTGTCAACGCATCGGAAGCAGGGTAAAGTGATTCGAAGTACGACATAAAATCGGCAGCGGTTCGGAAATGTTCGTTTTTTCCGTTTTCTAAAGTTTCAGTTATTAAGATCCGGCGGATAATTCCCTCACAGGTTTCTCTGGATGGGTTTTTCCGGGAAGCAGTGTTCGCATAATCCATAAGAAACTCCTTTCCGATGCAAATATTCTCGCTCTTAAATAGATGATTCTATTTTAAAATAAAAGGGCGGAGAAATCAACAATGTCGTTGACAACCTGTGACGAATGGACTATATTTTAGTTATAAATAAATACCACAAAATGTAGTAAGAGCGGAAGAATTATACAATAAAAGGAGAAAGGAAATGGGTGGGGAGTATGTCAGATTCTTATGTCATCAATGAAAAGCGGGAACTGATCTTAGACCGCGTCAAGGAATTTATTTATAACAATGGGGGCATTGTGAAAAAGAGCCAGTTAAATGAGCTGGGGATTGATTATCGCAGGATCCTTGATTTTGTGGAACGTGGCGATCTGCTTAGAATCAAGAACGGATATTATACGGTTCGCATCAGTGATTTTTCGGAGGATGAGTTGATCGCAAAATTGTTTCCGGATGCGGTTTTAAGCTTTGAGAGTGCGCTCTATGTGTACGGTTATATTACGAGAAAACCCTATGGATACAAGATCGCTGTGGATAAAAACACCTCCAAATCCAGATTCAAGTTGGATTTTCCAAAGGTTGTGCCGTTTTATGCAGAACCGGAGACATTGACCTTTGGCGTGGAACAGGTTGCGTTTGGCGGCGCACAGATGAATATATTTGACAAGGAACGTCTGATCTGTGAGTGTTTAAAATATGAAGAAAAGATGGAGAGGGAACTGTTTAAAGAAGGACTGCTTTCCTATATTAAGGATGAGGAAAAGGACGTTGCCCGTTTGATGAAGTACGCAAAAGAGCGAAAAGTGGTAAAAAAAGTACAGTCAGTGATAGGAGTATGGCTTTAATATGGAAGAAGTAGAAATGACAAAGGCAAAATTAAAGGAAAAAAGTGAAGCAGAGCAAGTCGCATTTCCCAATCTGCTGGCAGAATACCTTTTGGAAGAGTTACTGTGGCTGATTTCCGATTCCGAATATGCCGGTCATTTGTGGCTGAAAAATCCACAGATTTTAGAACGGAAACAGAAACAGGATGAAGATGAGGCGCTGTTTCTGGATTTTGTCTACCTTACAGAAGAGCAGACCATAAAAAGCGGCAAGATGAAACCGGGACAGAAAATCTCACTTAAACTGGCATACATGATGTTGTTGGCGTTCTTAAATAAGGAAAAAACACCAAACATCAAATGGAAGGGAAAAGCAATATTAAAAGAAAACGGCGTGGAGTATGAGATTACCGGTGAATTTGAAGAGATGATCGTACCATTACGGATCAGAATCACAGAACTTGGGGAAGCAGAGAGTGTTCCACCCGAGCAGAAAACCGTGGTGCTTTTTGTTTCGGAGCGGGAAATTACCTATTTACAATACCCGACGGAGCTGTTTCTGGCAGAGCAGATCGGAACAATCCTAAAACAGATGGAGCTGATTCCGGATATGGGAAGCTATCTGCATTGTTATGAGATCCTGATGCAGGCACCGTTAAACGGCCGTCACATGAGAGAACTTCTGGTCGAGGAATGTGAAAAGGCACATATTTTGCCGGAGGAAGAACGCTTCAAGGAACTGGAATCCTATCGGAAATATTCCTATATGGAAAAAAAGTGGAAAAAATACCTCCGCCATGGTGGAAAAACCACTCCAAACTGGCAGGAGGTTGTGGATAAACTGAGTCAGTTTTTAGCTCCGATCTGGCAGGCAATCTGCAAAGATGAGGTGTTCTTCGGGGATTGGATGCCGGAACTGGGGCGTTATCTGGATTAAAGACAAGCTAAATCAGATTCAGACGTTTTAGTGCCTGATAGTAGTCCTTTCTCGTCTGCATATGGAAAAACTGTGCATCAAGCGGAGTGTCGGTGCAGGAGAGCAGGTCTTCTTTGGAAAGATAAGCGGTAGTGACCTGTTCTTTCAGCCCCTCAAAGGTCAGACGGTGTAAGAGCAGACATTTCCCGACGGTTGTGATACAGTTCTTGGAATAGGCACCGGTCGAAGTGTCCGGATAAGCTTCCTCCCCCTCAATGGCACAGATGTCGGCATCGTTTAAGTGATCTAAAAGTGCGATCCCGATCTCCGGCTCTAAAAAAGGCGTGTCCATCGACATAAAAAAGGCAGCATCTTCATCCATCATCGAGAGCCCGGAAAAAATACCGGACATAGGGCCGGCGTTTGGGTAGATATCGGCAATCTCCGTGACAGGGAGTGACAGATGCACATAATCGCCTTTTCGTTTTACCGAGAGATAGATCGTAGAAAAATGTGGTTGAAACTTTGTCACCAGATATTCCAGCAGGCAGGTATCGCCAAATGGAAGCAGTGCTTTATCGGTCCCCATGTGGGAGCTGTTGCCACCACAGAGAATGACAAGTGCGTATTTCATAAAATCTCCGTTCTTGCCCATTTTTGGGGCATTTCAATAATAGTTCCGTGTAAACATGCTTTTGATTATAGCATTTCCCATGCGAAATTCCAATGCAAACTTTTTGTGGTAATTGCGAAGAATGGTTTGAAATGTTAAAATAAGAGCATGAAAGAAAAAGATTTACTCGAAACATTAGAAAATTATCAGAAGACGGATGTCTATCCGTTTCATATGCCGGGACACAAAAGGCAGTCGCTACATTTTCCCAACCCATACGCGATCGATATCACAGAGATAGATGGATTTGATAATCTGCACCATGCAGAGGGCATCTTAAAAGAGGCGCAGGAGCGTGCGGCAGAGCTGTATGGTTCCAGAGAATGTTTCTATCTGATAAATGGAAGCACCTGTGGTCTGCTTGCCGCGATCAGTGCAGCTGCAAAGCGCGGGGAGACGGTACTTGTTGCAAGAAACTGTCACAAGGCAGTCTACCACGCACTGTTTTTAAGAGAGTTGTCGGCAAACTATCTCTATCCGGTCATTACAGAAAACGGGATCATGGGACAGATCACGGCGGAGCAGGTAGAAGAGGCATTATCGCAGGATCCCACGATAAAAACAGTCATCCTGACGTCCCCGACCTACGAGGGGATCGGTTCGGATATTGGAAAGATCTCTACTGTGGCACACCGCCATGGTGCAGCCCTGATTGTAGACGAAGCGCACGGAGCGCATTTTGGATTTGGTGCGGGATTCCCGGAAAATGCCGTAAGGCAGGGCGCGGATGCCGTAATCATGAGTCTGCACAAGACACTTCCCTCTTTTACGCAGACAGCACTTCTTCATCTGTGTTCCGACCGCATCAGCAGTGCGGAGGTAAAAAAATACCTCGGCATTTATGAGACAAGTTCGCCGTCCTATCTTTTTATGGCAGGGATGGATGCCTGTGTCCGTATGGTAAAAGAACAGGGAGATGCGTTATTTTTATCTTATCGAAAAAAGCTCGATGCGTTTTATCAGAGCGTGCGGGGATTAAAACATCTCCATGTGATGCAGAGAGAGGACTTAAGCGAGACGGATGCAGCCAGCTGGGATGACTCCAAGATCGTCATTTTTGCAGGGACATCGGGATTGACCGGGGAGGAACTACATCAGAAACTGTTACAGGACTTTCAGCTTCAGATGGAGATGGCATCGGGAGATTACGTTCTTGCAATGACGAGTCTGATGGATACCGAGGAAGGACTGGTACGTTTAAAAAAGGCACTTTTTGCACTGGATAAAGATTATAAGCGGCAAAAAGAAGCACAAAATCTGCATCATTTTATTGAGGAAACCTATCAGAAGCAGACGAAGCAGATGGAGATTGGCGAGGCGTGGAACCTGCCTGCAAAAGAAGTGGCATTTGAGGAGGCAGCAGGAGCAGTATCTGCAGAATACATTTATTTATATCCACCGGGAATTCCATTGATCGTTCCGGGGGAAGTGATCACAGAGAATTTACTGGATCAGATCAGACGATGTCAGGATATGGGACTGTTTACCCTTGGAATGGCAAATTTATCTTCCGGCAGGATAAACATTGTATATTTTTAAAGACTATATTATACTGATAAAGGCAAAAGTGTGATAAAATATGGGAAAAATTTTTTGTATCATAGGAAAAAGCTCTACCGGAAAAGACACGATCTACCGCTTTTTATTGGAGCAGAAAGAACTTAAACTAAAAAAGATCATGACTTATACGACCAGGCCGATGCGGGCAGGAGAGCAGGATGGCGTGGAATATTTCTTTTGTGATGACAAAAGGGCAGAGGAATTAGAAGCAGCAGGAAAGGTCATTGAGCTGCGGGCATACCATACCATTTATGGTGTCTGGAAATACTTTACCGTGGATGACGGGCAGGTCGATTTTGGAAAAGAGAGTTCCATTGTGACCAGTACCGTGGAGCAGTATCTGAAACTGCGTGAATACTACGGAAAAGAGAATGTCGTTCCGATATATATAGAAGTAGAGGACGGAGAGAGATTAGAGCGTGCGATCGCAAGAGAGCGGCAGCAGGTTACACCAAAGTACGAAGAGATGTGCAGACGTTTTCTGGCAGATGCAGCAGATTTTTCCGAAGAGAAATTAAAAGAAGCACAGATTACGAGACGATTTGTCAATGACTCGTTAGAAGAAGTAGAGAAAGAGATCGTTTCCTATATAAAAGAGCAACAGGGGTAAAGATACCGGAGAAAGAGGGTGCAGGCGATTGGATATTAAGGTAAACAATATAGCGGAAATCACACAGGTGCCGGATACCAGTCAGGTAGAACAGGGGGATGGCAGCTTTAAGTTTACACTTGCCAGCGCGATCACAGATGCGGAGTTACAGCAGAAGATAGACAGCATGCTGGTTGATATCACGGCACAGGGAGACCGGATCGCCAGACATATGGACATCCGGGATATGCGTAAATACAGAGAACTGATCCGTGAGTTTATGAATGAAGTCGTATTCCGCTCCCACAAATTTTCCAGAGAGAATTTCCTGGACCGGAAAGGACGTCACAGAGTCTACGGTATCATCAAACTGATTGACGCCAATCTGGACGAGCTGGCACAGGAGCTGGTAAAAGACGAAAAGGATCACATCACCATCTTAAATAAGATCGGGGAGATCCGGGGATTATTGTTGGATATATTTACCTGAAAAATGAGTGGCGCATACATGTGGCGCAGGAATGAGGAAGAATATGGCAGGATTTAAAGACATTATCGGGCATGAACAGATCATAGAACACCTGCAGAATGCCATTACCATGGATAAAGTATCACACGCATACATTATAAACGGACCGGATAAATCGGGTAAGATGATGCTGGCAGAGGCATTTGCGGCAGCGTTGCAGTGTGAGCGCGGCGGAAATGAGCCTTGCATGGAGTGTCATTCCTGCAAGCAGGCGGCAGGAAGAAACCAGCCGGATATTCTTTATGTACGGCATGAAAAACCAAACACGATATCTGTAGATGATATTCGTACGCAGTTAAATAATGACATTGTGATCAAGCCATACAGCAGCAAATATAAGATATACATTGTAGACGAAGCAGAAAAAATGAATGTGCAGGCACAGAATGCCCTGTTAAAAACGATCGAGGAGCCACCTGCATATGCCATTATCCTGTTACTCACGACCAATGCAGACCTGTTTCTGCCAACGATATTGTCGCGCTGCGTGACCTTAAATATCAAGGCGGTACCGGATGAAAAGATTAAAAAATATCTGATGAGCCATTATCAGATACCGGATTATCAGGCAGATGTCTGCACCGCATTTGCACAGGGTAATGTCGGAAAGGCGATCATGTTGGCCTCTTCCGATAACTTCAACGAGTTAAAAGCATCCGCACTTCAGCTTTTAAAGCGTCTGCATGATATCGATCTGTATGAGATGACAGAAGCAGTCAAACAGATCAGCGAGTACAAGCTGGATATCAACGATTATTTTGACCTGATGATGATCTGGTACCGGGATGTACTGTATTATAAAGCAACCAAAGATGTAAATAAACTCATTTTCAAAGATGAGGTTTATGATATAAAAAGGCAGGCAGAACAGAGTTCTTACAGTGGCATTGAGACGATCTTAGAGGCACTTTCCAAGGCACAGATCCGACTGAATGCCAATGTGAATTTTGACCTTGTCATAGAACTGTTGCTGTTGACGATAAAGGAGAACTAGAATGGTAAAAGTAGTAGGCGTCCGGTTTCGGAATGCAGGAAAAATATATTATTTTGGACCGGGAACATTAGACCTTGAGACGGGTAATCATGTCATTGTAGAGACTGCCCGTGGGGTGGAGATGGGAACGGTTATGATCGCACCGCGTGAAGTCCCGGAGGATACCGTGATACAGCCGTTAAAACCGGTTATTCGTATTGCAACCGATGCAGATGAGCGCGTTGTGGTAAAGAACCGCGAAAAAGAAAAAGAGGCATTTCAGATCTGTTTGGAGAAGATTGCAAAACACAAGCTGGATATGAAATTGGTAGAGGCAGAGTACACCTTTGACAATAACAAGCTGCTCTTTTACTTTACGGCAGACGGAAGGATTGATTTCCGTGAGCTGGTAAAGGATCTGGCAGCCGTATTTCGCACCAGGATCGAGTTAAGACAGATCGGTGTCAGAGATGAGACCAAGATCTTAGGAGGAGTTGGTATCTGCGGAAGGGAGTTATGCTGTCACAGCTATCTGTCCGAGTTTGCTCCGGTTTCCATCAAGATGGCAAAAGAGCAGAACTTATCCTTAAACCCGACCAAGATCTCAGGTGTATGCGGCAGACTGATGTGCTGTTTGAAAAATGAAGAGGAGACATATGAGTATTTAAATAGCCGGCTTCCGAATGTGGGCGACTTCGTGACGACAGATGATGGATTTAGGGGAGAGGTATCTTCCGTCAACGTACTTCGTCAGCTGGTCAAAGTTCTGGTAGAAGTAGAGGATGAAAAAGAATTGCACGAGTATAAAGTGGAGCAGTTAAAATTTAAACCGCGCCGCAGAAAAGAACGTGTGAAACTGACCCCGGAGGAATTAAAGGAACTGTCCGCATTGGAGGACAAGGGAGGAAAGTCCAAGATTGATGAAGGAAAGTAATCTGGTACACGAGCATGAGCGTCTGGATGAATTGCATCGAAACGGATATTACATCATTCAGGATCCGAAACGGTTCTGTTTTGGAATGGATGCAGTTTTGCTTTCCGGATTTGCGAAGGCAAAAGCCGGGGAGCGGGTGTTGGATCTTGGGACAGGAACCGGCATTATCCCGATTTTGATGGAAGCCAAGACGGAAAGCGAGGATTTTACCGCACTTGAGATACAGCCGGAAAGTGCGGATATGGCACGCCGCAGTGTCAGATATAATCACTTAGAAGATAAAATAAAGATTGTTACAGGAGATATCAAAGATGCGTCCAGTCTTTTTGGAGCATCTTCTTTTGATATCATTACCACCAATCCGCCCTATATGATCGGAAATCATGGGCACAGTTCCGCGAATGAAGCGAAAGCGATCGCAAGGCATGAGGTCTGCTGTACGCTAGATGACGTGCTGCGTGAGAGTGCCAGACTGCTGACTCCGGGAGGCAGGTTTTATATGGTGCACAGACCGTTCCGGCTGGCAGAGATCTTCAGTCTGATGGTTCAGTACCGGATCGAACCGAAGCGGATGCAGCTCGTTTACCCCTATGTGGATAAAGAGCCAAATATGGTGCTGATCGAAGGGATGCGTGGAGGAAGATCAAGGCTTACCGTGGAGAAACCGTTGATTGTATACAAGGAACCGGGTGTGTATACGGATGAGATTTATGAAATCTATGGCTATTAGGAAAGGAGAGAGACATGTTTAATGATATTAAGATCGGACCGGTTACATTTCATATGTATGGTCTGATGATTGCAATCGGATTTATGGCGGCACTGTTAATGTGCTTAAAGCGAGGAAAAAAACGGGCACTGGATGAGGATATTATTTATGGCATCTTCTTCTGTGCGATCATTGGAGGTATGGTCGGCTGTCGGTTACTCTATTATATTGTGGAACTGCCACAGATCATTGAAGATCCATCCATCTTATGGAACTTCAAAAATGGATATGTGGTATACGGTGGTATTATAGGCGGTGTGCTCAGCAGTATGGTCTACTGCAGGGTCAAAAAAGTCCGTTTCCTGCCATACTTTGATCTGGTTATGCCGTCCGTATCGTTTGCACAGGGATTTGGACGTCTGGGCTGCTTCTTTGCAGGCTGCTGTTATGGAAGGGAAACCGATGCGTGGTATGGCATTACATTCAGCCATTCGGATTTCGCACCAAACGGAGTAAAATTAATCCCGACACAGCTCATTTCTTCAGCCGGTGATTTCCTTTTCTGCATTCTCTTATTGCTTTATGCGAAAAAGGAACCGAAAGAAGGACGTGTGGCAGCAGCTTATCTGTTACTCTATGGCGTGGGACGTTTTGTAATCGAATTTTTAAGAGATGATTACCGCGGAAGCGTTGGAGTGTTATCCACTTCCCAGCTGATCTCCATAGGAATTGTGGCAGCTTCCATCTTTTTATATGTGGTATTGCCGCGGATGAAAAAGAAAGAAGAGAATTAAATACAAAAAAAGAAATCCCCGCGGGGATTTCTTTTTTTGCCTGTTGGCTTATTTCCAGCTGATCTTGTAGAAACCACTGGTTGTTTTCTTTGCCGGTTTGATCTGAATGTAGTAAGTACCAGCTTTTACTTTACCGGTTGTAGTGAATGGACATTTCTTTCCATAGTAAGAACTGCTGATGGTAGAAGTTTTTGTGTAAACACCAGGACCGGAGATTGTAATGCTGATGCTGTCATTGGTGTAAGGTGTGATGGTAACATTTAATTTCTTTTTAGAGTTGATGGTGAATTTATACCAGTCAGAAACTTTTGTATCACCAACACGGATCAGACCAGTTGTAGCTTTTTTCTGTTTTAAGTTCAAAGCTTTTGATTTTTTAGCACCGCTCTTGTCAGTTACCTTTGTGAAGGAAGCGTTGATGGTGGTACCGGCATATGCTCTTACGTTTAAGTAGTAGGTAACGCCTTTTTTCACGCCATAAACATCTGTGTAGTAATAAGAGTTTGTGTAGTTTGTATTGTAAACATTGTCAGGTGAAACAGCAGTTGCTTTTGTTTTGTTGTATAAGCACCAGTAACCTGCTGTGTAGCTGGATGTGGTAGAAGCATTTGAAGCGGAGATCTTTAAATATCCGTTTGCGGTAGCTTTGTATTTAATCCAGGTGTCCTGTCCGGTGGAATAGTAACATTCCTCATCTGTGATGGTAACACTGGATTTTCCTTTGCTTTTGAAAGATTTATCTGCTGCGGAAACTTCCGTAGGAACGGCAACAACGACAACAGAAAGTACCATGACGAGTGCAAGAGCAAGACTTGCTACTCTGTGTAAGAAATTAGTTTTTTTGATTTCCATATTTACTTCCTCTCCTTATAGAATAATATTTTGTTACAACTACCACTTTACCATATTAAAATAGAAAAAGCTAGTACTTACGATATGATATGTACATAGAAAATTCACATTTTTCCTGTTTACAGAGGCTGTGAGTCGTGCTAAATTAGAAAAAAGTACATTCTTATTTCCTGCCATCTTTGTATGGGGGGATCTTATGGCAACAAAATCAAAAATCTTTCGTACAGCGGCAGCTGTCTTTTGCATGGTATCCATGCTGTTTTTCAGTATATTAGAACCAACACATTTATATGCCTCATCCGGCTACGGTTTCGTTTTACTTAGCACTTATTCTGCGCAGATGAAAGTGGGAGATAGTTTTTATCTTGCCGCGATCACCAGCAATGGCAAACGACCCAAATTTTCATCCAGCAACACAAAAGTGGCATCGGTCAACACCTATGGCAAAATCACTGCCAAGAAGGCAGGAACTGCAACGATTACGGCAAAGACCAGCAATGGAGAGGCAGGATGCAAAGTCGTAGTGGAGAAAACATCCATCCAGTTGAGCAAAACCCGCATCACGTTAGATAACGGTTATTCCATCCAGTTAAAGGCGACGACCTCGACCGGACATGCCGTGACGTGGAAATCGGATAAGACCAGTATTGCAGCAATCGATGAGCGCGGGTGGATCACGGCAAAGAAACCGGGCAGGGCAACGATTACGGCAAGTGTAGATGGCAGCCGTGCAAGCTGTGTGGTCACGGTAAGAAAACCAGAGCTTACGTTAAACAAGACAAAAGTCAGCCTGTTTCGGAAACAGCAGGTAAAACTGACCGCTTCTTGCACTTCTTCCTCAAAAGTGAAATGGAAGAGCAATAAACGCAGCGTGGCGGTGGTCGATGAGAAGGGGCTTGTCACAGCGGTAAAAAATGGAACCGCAGTCATTACGGCAACCGTGGATGGCGTAAGTAAAACCTGTGAGGTTACAGTCAAAAAGCCAGCCATATCTTTTGAACAGTCTGAAATGTCACTTGCTGTTGGAGAGACAAAAAAACTCCGGGTAACGGTGTCTTCCGGCAATAAACCGACTTATTCCAGTTCGAACAGCGATATCGTATCCGTGGATGAAAACGGAAAAATTTACGGAAAATATGCGGGACATGCTTACATTTACGCAAAGGAAGATGGAAGCAAAGCGCGTATTTACATTACCGTAAAATAGGATAAAAACAGGAACCAGAAAATAACAAACGTCTCTGGCAGGAATAAGAAGTGCTTTTTTCTTCTATTTGATTATGTTATATTAGAACTGTTTCAATGAGAGTGAAGTATTTGAGAAATGAGAGGAAAAACAATGGCAGGAAAGCTCTATTTGTGTGCAACACCGATCGGAAATTTAGAGGACATTACGTTTCGGGTGCTGCGTACCTTAAAAGAAGTTGACCTTATCGCAGCGGAGGATACCAGAAATTCCATTAAGCTGTTAAACCATTTTGAGATAAAGACCCCGATGACGAGTTACCATGAGTTCAACAAGATCGAGAAAGCATATCAGCTTGTGGATCGCATGCGGGAGGGAAAAAATATCGCACTGATCACTGATGCGGGAACGCCTGGTATTTCAGATCCGGGAGAGGACATCGTGCGCATCTGTTACGAAGAGGGCATCGAGGTGACTTCTCTGCCGGGACCGGCGGCATGTATCACCGCGCTTACGATGTCAGGACTTCCGACCAGACGTTTTGCATTTGAGGCATTTCTGCCAAGAGACAAAAAAGAGCGGGCGGCTGTGTTAAAACAGTTGAAAAACGAGACCCGTACGATGATCGTTTATGAAGCACCGCACCATCTGGTAAAGACCTTGGAGGAACTCTTTGAAGTACTCGGAGACCGCAAAATTACGGTCTGTAGGGAGCTGACAAAGCGATATGAAGAAAAGACACTTACGACAATATCTGAATGTCTTAATTACTATAAAGAGAACGAACCAAGGGGAGAATATGTCCTTGTGATCGATGGAAAGACATTTAAGGAGATGGAAGAAGAGGAGCGGAAAGCCTGGGAAACGATGTCACTGGAGGAACATATGGCAATGTATGAGGCACAGGGAACACCACATAAGGAAGCCATGAAATTGGTGGCGAAAGACAGAGGTATCAGCAAACGAGATGTGTATCAGGCATTACTTGAGAACGATCGCTCTTAAAAGCGACCGTTCTCACAGGAATAATAAAGTGGCAGGTATTTCTCAATCAGATCAAAAGGTGCAGGACCGATCGTAAGCAGTGCACGGTGAAAGTCTGTATCGCAGTAATTCGTCTGAAACATCTCTTTTGCAGTATTCTGCAATTCTAAAAATTCAAGATAACCCACATAATATTTTAAATAGTTTGCAGGTTCGGAAATAATGTACTGATAGAGTTCCTGTATCGTTTCGACATCGGAGATGCCATAGCTCTTCCAGAACTTAATGGTATCGGCAAGATCCCAGCCCTCATAATGGATGCCGATGTCCGTAGAGGCGTAAAGGCTTAAGAGGGCAGACTGATTGTAAGCCATCCACTGTGCCGCATCGGAAGGAAGCGTGGCATATTGGTACGAGAGCATTTCAACATAGGTTGCCCATCCTTCGATATATCCGGGATAGTTTAACAGGAAGCGGATCGGCGGAAGCCCTGCCTCGTAGGACATAACAGTCTGGTAGAGATGTCCGGGAAATCCCTCATGGGCAAGCGTGGTAAAATAGCGCATTGTATGAGAGGGTGTTTTTCCATTGATAAAAATGGAGTTCTGCTCATAATCGTCTAGCGGAGCCGTGATATAAAAGGCGGGAGCCATATAGTCCTGCATACATTCTTCGATCGGGCTGACGGTGTAGGTGGTTTTTGGCGGGGCGGGAAACTGTGCCAGCATGTTCTGTTGCAGGCTGTCTAAGATCGCCTGTGGGTCGGTATCCGGAATGGAATAGTTTTCGCAGATTTCCGGAATGGAAGGATTGGCATCGGTTAAGGCGATCGCTGCCTTTAAATCGAGAAGCCTCTGGTTGTCAATCTTGGTTTCAACATCCTTAATGCGGTCTGAACAGCCGGTGTTGTGATAAAACAGAGTCTCATAATAGGATTTTCCATTATCAAAATAACAGAGCCCCTTGTCATTTTTGCCACTGCCTTTTAAGGCAGACAAAACGGCAGAAAGCTTTTCATAGGCAGGAAAGATGACCTCTTTAACCAATGTTTCATTTTCTTTTTTATATTGTTCCCGCTGGGTTTCCGTTAAAGAGGCGAGTGCATCTACCTTATGGTCAAAAGTCAGGATCAGATAGTGGTTTTCTTTGTCGGAAACAAAATCCTTACACTGGGCGATGACTTTATCGCATGCCGCATCTGACATAAAAAGCCCGGCATCCGCTTTTCCCTTTTCAAAGGAGGCAATCGATTTAAAGTAAGATCCGGTTAAGGAGATCAGCTCTAAGTAATCCTTTACATCCTGCTCGCTGTGAAAACGATATTCTTCGTAAAGCACCGGAAGCTGTGACTGAATACCGGAAGCAGGGTTTAAATATTCTTCGTAGAGATAGAAGGAAGAACCTGAAAGCTGATGCGTGAGGGAATCCATAAGAACATCATAGGTAAGCTGCTCTTGTTTTGTCAGTGAGCCATAATCAAACTGCTTTAGGGCGTTTAACGTATTTTCAAGGCTGGCATTTGTTTCGTTTACAGCGCGATCTGAGATCTCGCCCAGGGTAATGGGGGCATCGGAAATGCCGTAGGAACTGGGATCTGACAGGGTAAAGTGAAGGTTGATGGTATTGGATGACACTTCTGAGACAAAGAGTTCCTCACAGAATTCGGAAAAAGAAGCAGCTGGCCGGTTGGCTGATGAAATGTCCGGTTTTGCAGAAGTGCAGCCGGTCAGGAGAAAAGGGATCAGTGTGAAAATACATAAGAAAGCAGAAAGAACACGTTTTTTTATGGAAGGCGATAACTGTTTCAAAATAAAATTACCTCGTTTTGGCGGTGCGCGATAAAACTGCGGCATTATCAGAATATATCTATGCGCAGGAAAAGACATTTATGTAAGCGGATGGGAGGAAAGAAAAAAAGAAACCGACATAAGATAGATAAAAACGGGAAGAAGCAGGAAAACATGAATTATCTATGGGCATTTATGATCCTGATCGGTGTCGTATTTGCTGCATTTACCGGAAAACTCCCGGAGGTGACAGAGGCGGCACTGGATTCAGCAAAGGAGGCGGTAACGCTCTGTATCACGATGACAGGCGTTATGGCATTCTGGGTGGGACTTATGAAAATCGCGGAAAAAGCCGGCATCATTGCAGGGTTAGCAGGAAAGATGAAACCAGTACTGCGTTTCTTTTTTCCACAGATCCCATCGGAGCACCCGGCAAATGAGTATATTGCCACCAATATGATCGCCAATGTCTTCGGATTGGGATGGGCGGCAACACCTGCCGGACTAAAGGCGATGGAGAGCCTGGAGGAATTGGAGGAAACGAGAAGAAAGGAGAAAAAACGTGGGAAAACAAAGGCAGTGCCAAGGGGCGTTGCAAATAAGGAAATGTGTACATTTCTGATTTTAAACATATCGTCTCTACAGCTGATCCCGGTCAATATTATTGCGTATCGCAGCCAGTATGGCAGTGTAAATCCGGCCGAAATTGTTGGACCTGCGATCGTTGCGACTGTCATTAGCACCATTTTTGCCGCTTTTTTCTGTAAATTCATGGAAAAACATTGATGAATTGTGAAAAATTTTTTATAATTAAATAGAGAAAAGATTAGGGGAAATACAACAGGAAAGATTGGTGAGAACATGACGTATAAAAAGATCCTCATCGTTGATGATCTCCGGTTGAACCGGATCACGTTTGCGGAAATCTTAAAAGACAATTATGAAGCCATTGAGGCAGTGGATGGAAAAGAAGCGTTGGAGCTTTTAGAGCAGTACCGGGAAGATATCGTGGCGATCATCCTGGATCTGATCATGCCGGTCATGGATGGTTATGAATTTCTGGAAGAGTTTCGTAAGAATCCGGCAAATGCAAATATTCCGGTTATTGTGTCGACCACACAGAGTGATACCGAAAATGAAGAACGTTGCCTGAAACTGGGAGCATGGGATTTCATATCTAAAACGTTTCACAAAGAAATTATCCGGTTTCGCATCAATAATGCGATCAGCCGCAGTAAACAGCACCTGTTAGAATTCGATCCCCTTACCGGTATCTATAACAGACAGATGTTCTACCAGAAAACGCATGAAATGCTGATGAAGTACCCGGAAAAGACCTTTGCATTTATCCGGTTTGATGTGGAACGTTTTAAAATGATCAATTCCTTCTATGGTGTGGCAGAGGGGGATAGATTACTCAAATATATTGCAAGGATACTGCGTGAAACGATGCAGGACCGCGACCTGTGCCATTTTGGACGGATCAATGCGGATGTATTTGGAATGTGCGCGGAAGTCACCGGGGAAGCGGATACACTTTTCATAGCAAGACATATCCATGAAAGGATGAAAGAATACCAGGGGCTGAACTGCTATCTGGAAACCTGTGCGGGCTGTTACATCATAGAGGATAAAGAGATGGCTGTCACGAATATCTACGATAAAGCAACCGCAGCAGCGAAAAAGTGTAAGGGAAAATACATGGAGCATGAGGCGTTCTATACCGAGGAGATGGGAGAGGAAGTAGAGCGTGAACAGGAGATTGTAAATGAGATGGACCGCGCTCTGGCAGAAGAACAGTTCGTTGTCTATTTTCAGCCAAAATATGAACTGGAAAATTATCAGCCGAGCGGGGCGGAGGCACTGGTGCGTTGGAGAAAGCCGGACGGAACGATGGTTTCTCCGGGGGCATTTATCCCGGTATTCGAGAAAAATGGGTTTATTATCAAGCTGGACTATTATGTGTGGGAAAAGGTCTGCCAGTTTATTGCAAAGGAATTGAAAGCGGGCAGGGAGCCGGAGCCGATTTCCGTTAATGTTTCAAGAGTGAATCTATATAACCCGAAGTTTTTGGAGTCGCTGGTCAATCTGGTGGAGAAATACCGGATTCCGCCAAGATACCTTTATCTGGAACTGACTGAGAGTGTCTTTTCCGATGTGGAGACCGTGATCCTGCGAACGGTGGAATCACTGCACAAAGTAGGCTTTACGATTTTAATGGATGATTTTGGTAGTGGATATTCCTCTCTTAATGTATTAAAAGATGTTGATCTGGATGTCTTAAAGATTGATATGAAATTCATGTCAAAGGGAAAAGATGAGAAACGTGCCGCAAAGATCATTGCGGCAGTCATCCGGATGGCAGAATCGCTTGAGATGCCGGTCATCGCCGAGGGTGTCGAGGAAGAGCAGCAGGTAGAAATGTTAAAATCACTGGGATGTGATTACATACAGGGATATTATTTTTCCAGGCCGATCCCGATGGAAGAATACGAAAAATTGATCCACCAGGAATAATTTCAGACAAAACAACATAGGATAAAGTAACAGAGGTGCCGGGGGAGCGAATGAGGCTGTTACTGTTTTTGTCGGAGATGGTGATACCGCTCCTTATCTTTTGTATCGTCGGTTATGGACTGCTTTGCGGCCATAACATATACGAGGAATTTTTAGAGGGTGCAAAGGATGGCATAAAGACTGTGGCTGGAATCATGCCGACTCTGATCGGATTGATGGTCGCGGTTGGGATTTTAAGAGCATCCGGTTTCCTGACATTTCTGACCGATTCTCTTGGTGTGTTTACGGAAAGGCTGGGATTTCCCTCCGAACTTCTGCCGATCACCTGTGTGAAAATGTTTTCGTCCTCTGCGGCAACCGGACTGCTGTTGGATATTTATAAGGAATATGGAACAGATTCGCTGCCTGGCAGGATGGCATCGATCATGATGAGCAGCACGGAAACCATTTTTTACACGATGTCCGTCTACTTTATGAGCGTAAAGGTGAAAAAGAGCCGTTACACGCTTGCCGGGGCGCTGATCGCTACCCTTGCGGGGACGATCGCAAGTATCATTCTGGCGAAGCAGATGTAGATTTGACAATTTAAAAGAAAAGTCATATAATAGCAGATGGAAAAGATAGCGCGGGATGGAGCAGTCTGGAAGCTCGTCGGGCTCATAACCCGAAGGTCATAGGTTCAAATCCTATTCCCGCAACTCTTAAAAGGCAGTATCATGGAAGTGGTACTGCCTTTTATGTAAAAGAAAAACTTGATGCGTTAATACAATAAAGCGAAAGCTGTGGCAATATCGCTCAGAAAAACAGACAGGAGTGGAGGACAGGATGAAGTACAAGACGATAAATGAATTAGAACATTTCGATTTCAAGGAAGCATATATCGGTCAGATACAGATGTTGCAGGGAATATTTACCATGGAACTGGACAATGTTACCATTCTTCCGGAGAACAGCTGCAACCGGGATATCCGCAGGATGCGTACCAATGGGCTGGTCTTTCATATTACAGAACCGTCCATCCAGTTGTTTGTGGAGGAGGGCTATAAAGTCTATGATGCAAACGGGGCACTGATCCGGCAGGAAGAGAACCGCACGATCGCGCCGGAAGATTACAGCGTGGCATGCAAAGAACTGGAAGGCTGCGTGATCTATTACATAGAACGAAAAGAAAGTGGCTATGAGATTTCCATTGACACAGAGGATCACACCTATCTCATTCAGGTTGCAGGAACAGGCGACAGGGAAGAGTGGGATCGTTTTATGAATCTGGATTCGATGTAAAGACAGGGAGATGTTATGGCTGGGGAGAAGAGGAAAGAAAATGTACTTTGGACAAAGAATTTTACGCTGATCACGCTGGGTACGGTGATATCCATCTTGGGAAATTCACTGGCGGGATTTGCGTTAGGACTGCTGGTACTTGATTACACCGGGTCGACGTTTTTATATGCGCTTTATGCGGTGATGTATAATCTGCCAAAGGTCGTGGCACCGACACTGGCAGGCCCGTTTCTGGATAAGTTCTCCAGAAGAAGAACGATCTACACACTGGATTTTTGCAGTGCAGCACTGTATGGTATTTTCGCATGGCTGATGATCAGCGGATATTTCAATTATGGATTTCTGATCCTGGGCTGTCTGCTTCTTGGCACGATCGACAGCGTGTATCAGGTGGCATACGACAGTTTTTATCCAATGTTGATCTCAGAGGGCAATTATTCTAAGGCATACTCCATTCAGAGTACCTTGGAGAGTCTTGCAACATTTATCGTGCCGTTGTCAGCATTTTTATATAATCTGATCGGGATTGCGCCGTTATTTCTTATTAACATGGTAACTTTCTTTATTGCGGCTGTGATGGAGACACAGATCAAAAAAGAGGAAACCTATGTCAAACGGGAAAGCGAGAACTTTGGCGTTGCACAATACAAAAAGACCTTTTTGGAAGGTGTGGATTATTTAAAGCAGGAGCGCGGACTGCGCGCAATCACGTTGTATTTTATGGTAAATGCGCTTGGACAGGGAGCGTTCCAGACACTGGTTCTCCCGTATTTTAAGTTAAACTATAACAGCGGCGAGTATGTCTATATGTTTACGATGGGCTGGATGATGGTAGGACGTCTGTTAGGCGGAGGCGTGCATTACCGGTTAAACCTTCCGGTCGCCAAAAAGTTTACCATTGCATTGACCGTGTATCTGTGCAGTGCCCTCATTGATGGAACCGTACTTTATTTACCATATTATGCGATCATGGCCGTCTGCTTCATCGAGGGAATTTTGGGTGTTACTTCCTATAATATCCGCATATCAGCGACACAGAGCTATGTGCCGGATGAGAAGAAGGGACGGTTCAACGGCATTTTTCAGATGGCGATCACAGGCGGGATGCTGCTTGGGCAGTTTTTGTCAGGGGTATTTACCCTGTTTTTGCCGGAGCGAGCTGTGATCAGTGCATTTATGGCACTTAATTTTATCGGAGCGATCGTGATCATGGGCGGAAACCGTGCACACGTGAAAAAGATTTATAACCGAAAAGCATAGCAATGTTTGAAACAACAGAGGAAAGGAGCAGCAGATATGGATGGTAAAATAGAAACTTTTTTACAGATGGTAAAGGAGAGCGACAATATTGTATTTTTTGGTGGAGCAGGCGTTTCGACCGAGAGCGGGATACCGGACTTCCGCAGTGTGGATGGATTATACAATCAGAAATATGATTATCCGCCGGAGACAATCCTAAGCCACTCTTTCTATATCAGGCATACAGAGGAGTTTTATCGTTTTTACCGGGACAAGATGCTGTGCCTGACCGCAAAGCCCAATATTACGCATGAAAAGCTGGAGCAGCTTGAGGCAGCAGGAAAGGTAAAGGCTGTCATTACACAGAATATCGATGGGCTGCACCAGATGGCAGGGAGCAAAAAAGTGTTAGAACTTCACGGAAGTGTTCATCGTAATTTCTGCCAGAAATGTGGAAAGCAGTTTGATGCAGAATATATCCTGCATACGGAGACAAAGGTTCCTCTGTGTGATGTGTGCGGTGGCAGGATCAAGCCGGATGTGGTATTGTATGAAGAAGGGTTAAATCAGCAGACGTTAGAAGATGCTGTCTATTATATCAGTCATGCGGATGTGCTGATCATCGGTGGAACATCACTTGCGGTATATCCGGCAGCAGGACTGATCGATTATTACAGAGGAAATAAGCTGGTGCTGATCAATAAGTCCACCACGCCGATGGATGGCAGAGCTGATCTGCTGATCCAGGCAGGACTTGGGGAAGTGTTTGGACAGATCGAAGTATAGATTGAGGAGGAAACGATGATTCAATACGAAGTGGGCGATATTGTAAAATTAAAAAAACAACATCCCTGTGGCAGCAATGAATGGGAGGTGCTCCGGGTGGGAGCAGATTTCCGGTTAAAGTGTCTGGGATGCGGTCATCAGGTGATGCTGGCACGGAAACTGGTCGAGAAGAATACGAAGCAGATAAGGAAAAAGGAGGAGTAGAGGGAGTATTTAGAACCTTATAGATAGAATTTATCTGTAAGGTCTTTTTTATTGACAGACATAGGATAAATTGGTACTATAGTCATAGAATTTCTGTGCACAAAATTCGGGGAACAAAATACAAAAGGAGAGGTGCAGAAATATTATGTTACCAGAGAACCGAAAAAAGTAACTGTAATTCAGGACCGAAAGTCAGTCTACTCAAAAAGTCCTAAAACGATCAATGTAACGTTAGGCAGAAAACGCTCAAAAGGACCAGATGGAATTTATACTTGGAAAGAAGATAGGAGATATCAATGAAAAAAATAGCAGGTGCGATATTAATACTTTGTGCAGTTATTTTGTATGCAACAGAGTGTATAGTGGTGGAACTTATTTGTATAGAAATGGCAGTGAAAAAGGTGGGAACTCTGCTCCCGATAGTATATAACTGGGGATTGGTTGCACCAGCCATTGCGTTATTGTTTCTGGGGCTGTACTTTTTATTTTCAAAAGAAAAGACTCCGAAAGAAGAAAAAAACACCAAAGAAATGTAAGAAACCTCTTGAAATCGCAGAAATTGTATGGTAGAGTAAATATTCGTGATATATTAAAATTCCTTGCTCACCCCTTTGAATGGGCGGGCCAGAGACCAAAAGGAGGAAATTCGCATGAATAAGTATGAATTAGCACTCGTTGTTAGTGCAAAGATCGAAGACGATGCGAGAACCGCTACAGTAGAGAAGGCAAAAGAGTACATCACTCGTGCCGGCGGTACTGTAACAGAGGTAGAAGAGGCTGGAAAGAAGAGATTAGCTTACGAGATCCAGAAGATGTCAGAAGCATACTACTACTTCATTCAGTTCGATGCAGCTTCTACTGTTCCGGCAGAAGTTGAGCGTGACGTTCGTATCATGGACAATGTTCTTCGTTTCTTATGCGTTAGAAAAGACGAGAAATAGAGGGAAACCACATGAATAAAGTAATTCTTATGGGACGCCTGACCAGAGATCCTGAGGTACGTTACTCTCAGGGAGAGCAGGCAACCGCAATCGCAAGATATACCATCGCAGTTGACCGTAGATTTCGCAGGGACAATGACCAGCAGACTGCTGATTTTATCCCATGCGTTGCATTCGGACGTCTTGGTGAGTTTGCAGAGAAATATCTCCGCAAAGGAACAAAAGTAGTCGTAACCGGACGTATCCAGACCGGCAGCTACACCAACAAGGACGGACAGCGGGTATACACAACAGATATCGTTGTGGAAGAGTGTGAATTTGCAGAGAGTAAGAACGCGAGCAGTGAGAACTCCGGCTTCACACCTGCGGACAGACCATCACCGAGCAGCGCAGCCGGAGATGGCTTCATGAATATTCCGGATGGAATAGATGAAGAGTTACCATTCAATTAAATTTAACAGGAGGTAATCAATCATGGCTTTCAATAAAGCAGCAGACAAAGATGGCGCTCCAATGAAGAGACGCCCAATGCATAGAAGAAAAAAAGTTTGTGTTTTCTGTGGCAAAGATAATGTAATCGATTACAAAGATACAAACAAATTAAAGAGATACATCTCTGAGAGAGGAAAGATCCTTCCTCGTCGTATCACAGGAAACTGTGCAAAACATCAGAGAGCACTTACCGTGGCTATTAAGAGAGCACGTCACGTTGCATTAATGCCATACGTTTGCGAATAAACCTCAGGAAAATCAAGGGTTTGCGAGTGTGTGGGTTGTGATTTGACACAAGATTTTTAAAGAATTGACCAATTATCTGAAAGGGTAGTTGGTCTTTTTTGTATATTACGAAATTTTAATTTCAAAAAAGCATTAATTTGTAATTCGCCTAATTCAGCGGTATAATACATCAAAAGAGAGGAAGTGAAAAATATGTTATTGTATCATGGCTCAAAAAGTGGAATACAAGGAGATATAAAACCTAAAAGCAGGGTATCATGTGACTTTGGTTGCGGATTTTATATGGGGGATAAACCAGACCAGCCAAAAGGTTTGATTGCATCATATGAAAAAAATAAATTTTATGAAATAGAGTACAATACAGAAGGATTGAAAATAAAAACATTTGAAGAGAATTATATTGATCAGATTGATTGGGCACTATTCATTGCATATAACAGAAAACCGGAAAAATTAACAGAATATAACCAACTATGCGCAAGATACAAGATATATAATGAATTATATGACATGATTGTTGGCATAATTGCAGATGATAAAATGACTCAGGTAATGCAGTTGTTCTTTAATGGACAGATGTGTGACAGGGCTTTTATTGAGGCAATGAAGTATGTAAAATTAGGCAGACAGTATGTGCTAAAAACAGATGAAGCATGCAAAAAAACACGTTTTAATATAATAAATGAGTATAAACTTACAGATGCAGATAAAAAAATAATCGTGTCACAGAATATGAATAGAGCGAACCAGTTAAGTAGTATGGTAAACCAAATTCAGACCAAATACAGACGTGCACAAGATGTGGAATTCTTTGATGAAATAATAGAGGAGTGGGATAAATAATGGATTCAACAACTTTTACCATTGGGATATGCGAAATGTCAGCAGATTTATTTGTACTGTCTGTTAAAAGAGGTTACGACTCAAAAGAGTTTATAGAAAAATTAATGAAATCAGAGACAGCAACACATTTGTATAATAAGATGGATACACAGATGTGGCTAGGTTCACGTTATATAATGGAAACCTTAGAACAAGAGGTACAGATTAATAAAGGAAAAACATATCCGGAAGATTTGATGTCATGGATTGGATATCTCTTTGCCTGTTGGAATTTCACATATGATTATGATACACCAAAGGATATGATAAGACAGGCACCGGTAGAAGTTTTGATACTTGCATACCAGGGGCTGCATGTTTTATCGTTTGAAGATGCAATTAAGGAGTTGAAAAACATATACAAAGAAAATCATAATAAATAAAAACAGAGTCAGGTTAGATCTTTCTCAAGGACACCCCATCCCCAGCGAGTGTCCTTTTTCTGTGCCATCTTCCAATATAAGAATAAAATATATTTGGTTTATAAGTCCGAATAATCTGTCAAAATGGTACGATAGAATTAGTTGACAATTTTCTCGGGGGGGTAGAATGAAAATGAAAAATTGTTTTAAATGAAAAGGGCTTCCTGCTGGATGAGATACCGAAAACAAATGATTGGTATTTAGACTATACCTACGATGGAAACAATGGAAATACCACAGACAACACAAACGCAGGAGATACGACCACACCGGAAGCACCGGTACCGGTAAAAGGCCCTGTTGTAACAGATGGCGCATCTCAGGCAAAAGTAAAAGTGCCAAAGAGTAAGGTAAAAGCGTACCAGAAACTGTTTACTTCAAAAGGGTTGAATAAGAAAGTAAAAATTGCAAAGCTTTAAATGAGAATAACACGCCAGAACTGGAGAGATACCGGTTCTGGCGTATTTGTATATCATCTTTTATATACATGCAGCGGAAAAAAGAGTTTGAAAAACATAAATAATATTTTATAATCCCATCTTTGACAGTTGAAATGCGAAAAAACGGTTGTGAAGCCAGTAAAATCAAGGCTTGCAGCCGTTTTTTGTTTCGTAGCGATATTTGCCCTTTCGTTTTTTGCAAGGAGAGTTGATCATCATCTCTGCCCGCTCGATTTGACGTGACCGGATTTTTTGCTGATAAGCTTTATATTTCGGTGAGTATGTAACGATTAGTGTCTCATCCAAATCTCCGGTAACAACAGGAACTTCCTTGTAGTAAATGGAGTTAAAAACTTCATCATCAGTTTCGTCCAAAGTCCGGATATCTATAAAATCTGTCGAACCAACTTTTCTGAACTGTGTTGGCTTCAGGGCAATATCACGGTCTTCCTGCTTCATCTTTTTAAGGGAATGCGTGATGACATAAGCCCGATTCCCGATGCTGTTAAATGCTCGGTTATTTGCACTTCCAAGACCGGCATCTGAACAGAAAATAAATTCACTACAGTTAAAATCTTTTATGATTTTCTTCTCCAGAGGTTTAAGCGTTGTCTGCTCGTTTTGATTACCCGGAAAAACATCAAATGCAAGTGGAATGCCATCAGCATCCATAAAAAGCCCCATACCAACAATCGGATTTGGACGGTTCTCCTTGCCTTTTCCATAGTGCTTCAAACCACTTTCTTCCTCAATCTCAAAGTAATAATTCGTACAGCCATAGTAGAGTATCTTCTGATTTCTCGGATGGATGAAGTTTGAATTTTTGTATAGTTCACTTTGGATAAAATCCGATTCTTATAGGAGTATTTGAACTGCCGCAAAATGGGGTGGAGCTTCTGACCCGGCGCAGTTATTTTGAAAAAATCCTGATTTTTATATTGCAAAACGGTTGCGCAAAAAACGCAAGAGTGCAAAATGAATTGTGCAAGTAGCACAAAAAACAGAATAAAAAAATGGAAAAACCGTCGATTGCACAAGTTATTCACTCTATTATATAATGAATGAAAGACAAACGGTTGCGCATGTTATGGGCAATCAGTATGGAGGGTGAATATGAAAAGAAATTTTGTGAAACGGCTGTTTACAGCAGTTCTGGCAGCTTCGTTAGTACTCACGGGTGTTGGAACAACGGATGTTTCTGCAATGGAAAAGAAAACGGTTGTCCAGACAGAAACAGGAGATAAAGAGGCAGCGGAGAGCACAGAGACAAAGGAAGCAGGTACGAATCTGCTGACCAATGGGGAATTTGAAAGTAATGCATCTGGCTGGACATTTACGTTGGGAGGGGAAACCTATGAGCCAACGTTAAAATCAGCGGGCAGTGATGAGTGGATGAAAAACAATACAACAGGGTATATCAATGTATACACAGATTCTGAGCAGGAATTTGTGATGTCGCAGGAGGTGACCGGTCTTTCAGAGGGAACGTATACAGCAACCATCCGCGTAGAGGGTGAGGCAACCAGCAGTATTGCGGCAGATTTAAAATTTTATGCAAATGAGGAAGCGGTAGCTGTAAATACCGATGGATATAATTCGTGGACAGAATATACGATCGAGGATATCGCGGTAGAAGAATCCGGAAGTGTTACGGTAAAACTGGCAGGTACCCTGGGTGCTAAATACTGGATGGATATTGATGATGTAACACTGACAAAGAACCAGTCTGCGGAAGAGGAAAAAGAAGAAGCGGTTTCCAATCTGACCAGTCTGATCACGGCATGCAAGGCATTATCAGAGTCAGATTACACGGCAGACAGCTGGTCAGCATTGCAGACAGCAATAACCGCTGCTGAGGTGGTGGCCGCAGATGCAGAGAATAAGACCGTGGATGAGATCAATGAGGCAGTGACAGCATTACAGGAAGCAAAAGATGCGTTGGTGGATGCAAGCATTGTAGATACCGGAGCAAATGGAATTTATGTCAAAAAGGTAGAGGGACTTGGTGATGATTTCATCAAAGGTGTGGATGTATCTTCTTATGTCAGCCTGATCGACAGTGGCGTGAAGTTCCGTGACTGGGATGGAAATGTGATCACAGATCAGCAGTTCTTTGACCAGTTGAAAGAAGCAGGCGTGAATTATGTCCGTATCCGTGTCTGGAACGACCCATATGACAGCGAGGGCAATGGATACGGCGGTGGAAATAATGACCTTGCAAAAGCCAAAACCATTGGAAAATGGGCAACGGAAGCAGGAATGAAAGTCCTGATCGATTTCCATTATTCTGATTTCTGGGCAGACCCGGATAAACAGCAGGCACCAAAAGCATGGGCAGATTACACGATCGATGAAAAAGTGAAGGCAGTAAGTGAATATACTACAAAAAGCATCACAGAGCTGCGAGATGCCGGAGTCGACGTTGGCATGGTACAGGTCGGAAATGAGACCAACAATGGTGTCTGCGGTGAAACAAGCTGGGAAAATATGTGCAAGATCTTTGATGCAGGTGCAGATGCGGTACATGCGATCGACAGCAGTATCCTGGTTGCCGTTCATTTTGCAAATCCGGAAAAAAGCGGAACTTATGCAACCTACGCAAAGAACCTTTCAGACAATGAGGTAAGTTATGATGTGTTTGCATCTTCTTACTATCCATACTGGCATGGAACACTGGATAACCTGACCAGTGTACTTTCCAATATAGCAACCACCTATGGCAAAAAAGTAATGGTTGCAGAAACCTCATGGGCAACCACTTTAGAGGATGGCGACGGACATGAAAACACCGTCCGCGACGGAAATAATGATACCTATCAGGCAGGAATGGATTATGCGTTTACTGTACAGGGGCAGGCAAATGAAGTAAGAAGTGTCATTCAGGCAGTGAGGGATGTCGGAGATGCAGGTATCGGTGTATTTTACTGGGAGCCGGCATGGATCCCGGTACAGGTATACGACAGCACAGCATCGGATGCCGAGGCAGTTCTTGCATCCAACAAAGCAGCATGGGAAAAATATGGTTCCGGATGGGCAGCAAGCTATGCAGGAGAATACGATGCCAAAGATGCGGGAAAGTGGTATGGTGGTTCTGCCGTTGACAATCAGGCATTGTTTGATTTCAATGGAAAACCACTGGCATCCTTAAATGTATTTAAGTATGTGGATACCGGAGCAACTACGACAAAGAGACTGGATGGAGTCACAGACCCGGATGATATTGAGGTTTCCTATGGGGCAGATATTACAGCAGCACTGCCATCAGAAGTAACGGTAGAATACAATGATGGAACAAAAGATACCGCATCCGTCAGCTGGAACAGTGAGGAAATTGCGGCAATCGTAGCTTACGGAACCTATACCGTACATGGAACAATATCTTATACCGATGAAAGTGGAAATACAACGACATTGTATCCAAAATGCAAAGTATCCGTATTGCCGGAAAACCTGTTGCAGCAGGGCGGTTTTGAAGATGGCGCAGATGCATGGACTGTGGAAGGTGTTGGAGCAAAGGGAGTATCCGATGAAACACCAAGGACTGGAAATCAGGAATTTCATTATTACATTGCAGATTCTGCAATCGATTTTACATTGACACAGAGTATAACAGCAGCGCAGTCCGGCGTTTATAGTTCTTACCTGTATATTCAGGGAAGTGCTGATACCGCAGTGGAACTGACACTTACCAATGACACACAGAAGACCTCACAGAGCGATACAGCAAACTGCGAGGGATGGAAGATCTGGCAGCAGCCAAAAGCAGAGGGTGTTGTGGCAACCGCAGGAGACCAGTTGACCGTAAGCATCCATGTGACCGGAGAGGCAGCAGGATGGGGAAGCATTGATGATGTTTACCTTTATCAGGCAGAGTCTTACGAGCAGTATACGATCACCTATGAATTAAATGGTGGAACAAACAATGCCAGCAATCCGGCATGTTATGATGAGACCATGGAAGTAACATTTAAAGAGCCAACCAAAGATGGCTGTACGTTTGCGGGCTGGTATCTGAATGCGGATTATAAAGAAGCAACGACAGGAATTGCAAAGGGAAGCACCGGCGCGATCACCGTTTATGCAAAATGGGTATCTGACAATGTACCGGTTTCCAAAGTTACTTTAAACAAGACCAAAGTTGGACTTGGAAAAGGAAAGACCATTACCTTAAAGGCAGCCGTGACACCGGAAGAAGCAACCAATGCAGACGTAACATGGACTTCCTCCAATCCAAAGGTAGCTACCGTTGATGCAAATGGAAAAGTAAAAGCATTAAAATTTGGAAAAGCAAAGATCACAGCGGAGGCTGCAGACGGAAGTGGAAGCAAAGCAGTCTGTGAGGTTACCTGTGGTTACACGATCACTTATAAACTCAACAAAGGAACCAATAGCGAGAAGAATCCGGGGGCTTACTACAATGAGAAAGTTACATTAAAAAATGCGACCAGAAAGGGTTACACCTTTGCGGGATGGTATGCAGATAAGAAATTTAAGAAAAAAGTAACTGCGATCGCCAAAGGAACCAAAAAGAACGTGACACTTTATGCAAAATGGACGAAGGTAAGCGTCGGAAAGGCAACACTAAGCAAAGCAGCAAACGGTTCAAAACAGAGCATCAAAGTAACCGTAAAGAAAGTGGAGGGAGCAAAGGGATACCGTATCGTATATTCTACCGATAAGAAGTTTAAGAAAAACGTAGAAAGCGTATGGAGCAAAAAGACAGGAGCGACCATAAAAGGACTGGAAAAGGGAAAGACCTATTATGTAAAGGTATGCGCCTATAAAGTAGATTCTCAGAAAAATAAAGTATTTGGAAGCTACAGCAGTGTGAAAAAAGTAAAGATCAAGAAATAAAACAAAGCGGGAAATGGCTGCCAGCAAAAGCGGGCAGCCATTTCCTAAATTTTTATGAAGAATAGGGGAGGTGGGTTGGATTCTGCTGTAAAATCGGATAAGATGATATACAAGGTTACGACAGCAGGAGGATACATGAAAAAGAAATTATACACGGGCATGGTTCTGGTGCTTGCCGCGCTGGGACTGGCAGGTTGTCAGAAAGAAAATAAAAAAACGGAAGTGGAAGAGGTGGCGACGGAGACGGAGAATCCGATCGAATCTTTTTTACAGGCAGAAGAAGAAAAGTACGAATATGTGATGCCGGAGGTTTATTCCGAAGATGCCACATTTGATGCGCTGGCAGATTTTCTGGCAGCTTATTATCAGATCCCGGAAGAAGAACTGGAAGAGACCAGATATTATTATAATTATGTTGATCTGAATGAAGACGGAACGAAAGAGATCATTGCGCTGACGGTCGGCGAGACGACATCCACATCCATGGGGGAATGTGTACTGGTGCTATCGCAGGACGGAGCAGATTTTACCGTGATCTCTGATCTGCGCAATGTCAGAACACCGGTCGTGATCAGTGATGAACTGACCGATGGCTGGCATGATCTGATCTATTATGTCTACGGCGGCGGACAGGAGGCCGGTTATCTGAAATGCCATTATATGGGGGCAGATGGTTATCAGAGCACGGAAGAGGATTTCCTGCCAGATCTCATTGGAATTACAGGAAAAAAAGTTCTGGCGGACAATCTCATAGATGATATGGATAAAGGGGACTATCTGACGCTGGTGCCGAAAAGTTCCTAAAGAAAAGACTTTATATTAGGGGGCTAAAATGATATAATTCATATCAAATGACCTTTTTGTAATGTGCCGTAACAGGCAGAAGAGAAGGAATGTCCGCACTTTCGGGCATAGGAGAAGAGATATGAAGAGCAATAAAATAAAACTGAAGGGAAAAATCCGCACGTATTATAATCTTCCTTTGATCATGACGATACCGCTGGTATGGATCAATATTTTCATTTATTCAGAAAATATCAAAGACGGCGCGGTTTTTTCCGGATTTGTCATCCTTTATTTTGGGGTGATGTTAGTTGCGGCGAAGCGAAATAAGCCGCTTCTGATCAATGAGATGATCACATTTGCGACCCAGTACGGAAGTGTCCAAAAACAGTTGCTCAACGAATTTGAGATACCATATGCGCTGGTGGATTACAATGCAAAGGTTCTGTGGGTAAACGAGCAGTTTACCGAGATCACCGGCAAAAGCAAAAATTACCATAAGTCTATCACATCCATTTTCCCGGCTCTGACCAAGGAAATGCTGCAGCGGAGCGAGGGACAGGAGGAAGTAGACTTAACGTTAGAGGACAGAAGCTATCGCTGCTCTTTAAAACGGATCTATTTTGGTCCGATTGTAGAACAGAGCGAACTTGTGGCATTAGAGGACAGCACCGAATATCTGACGGCACTCTATCTTTTTGATGAGACAGAATTAAAACATTTATTCAAGGACAGAGAAGACCAGAAGATGGTCGCAGGACTTGTGTATATCGATAATTACGAAGAGGCACTCGACAGTATCGAGGATGTCAAACGTTCTCTGCTCGTTGCATTGATCGACCGTAAAGTCAACAAATATTTTACCGAGATTGATGCCCTTGTGCGTAAGATCGAAAAAGATAAGTATTTTGTAGTGTTTAAATACAAGTACCTTGCAAAACTAAGAGAAGACCGGTTTAATCTGATCGAAGATGTAAAGACCGTCAAAGTCGGAAATGAAATGGCGGTGACCTTAAGTATTGGTATCGGTGCGGATGGAGCAAGTTACACGCAGAATTATGAGTATGCCCGTATGTCGATCGACCTTGCACTTGGACGAGGCGGTGATCAGGTTGTTGTAAGAGAGGGAGAGGAAGTTTCCTATTACGGCGGTAAGACACAGCAGGTAGAGCGTAACACCAGAGTAAAGGCAAGGGTAAAGGCACACGCACTCCGCGAGATCATCGAGAGCCGCGAGCATGTTATCATTATGGGACACAGTATCAGTGACGTGGACTGTCTGGGAGCAGCCATTGGTGTTTACTGTGCGGCAAGAAGTCTTGGCAAGAAAGCACAGATTGTTTTAAATGAGATCACATCCTCACTTCGTCCGCTGGTTGAATGTTTTACCGAGGAAAATGGATATCCGGCAGACTTATTTATCAAAAATGAAGAGGCATTGCTTCTGACCAATGAAAATACCCTGGTCATGGTCGTGGACGTAAACCGCCCGAGCTATACAGAGTGCCCGGAGCTTTTAAAACGGAGCAATACAGTCTGTGTATTTGACCATCACAGACAGACCAGTGAGGTCATTGAAAATCCGGTGCTTTCCTATGTGGAGCCGTATGCGTCGAGTGCCTGTGAGATGATCGCAGAGGTATTGCAGTATTTTTCAGAAAATATCCGTCTTGCACCGAGCGAGGCAGATTGTATTTATGCAGGTATCCTGATCGATACCAATAACTTTATGACGAAAACCGGAGTCCGTACCTTTGAAGCGGCAGCTTATCTGAAACGTGCGGGCGCAGAGGTGACCCGTGTCCGTAAGATGCTTCGGAATGATATGGCAGATTACAAAGCACGCGCAGAGGCAGTACGCCATGCGGAAGTATATCGCGGAGCATTTGCAATCTCTGTCTGTCCGGCAGATAAGGTAGAGAGCCCGACTATCGTAGGATCACAGGCAGCAAATGAGCTGCTCAATATCGTGGGCATCAAGGCATCTTTCGTGCTGACCGAATATCAGGGAAAGATTTATGTAAGTTCACGTTCCATCGATGAGATCAACGTGCAGCTGATCATGGAGCGTCTCGGCGGAGGCGGACACTTAAATATGGCAGGTGCGCAGCTTACCGACTGTACGGTATTACAGGCAAAACACATTATACAGGACACCATTGACGAGATGTTAAAGGAAGGAGATATCCAGGAATGAAAGTAATATTATTAGAAGATGTAAAATCATTAGGAAAAAAAGGTGAAGTCGTAAACGTCAGTGATGGTTACGCAAGAAATATGATCTTCCCGAAAAAATTAGGAGTCGAGGCAACATCAAAGAACTTAAACGACTTAAAATTACAGAATCAGCATGCAGATAAAGTGGCGCAGGAAAATTATGAGGCAGCTCTTGCATTTGCAGAAGAATTAAAGGACAAAAAGATCACAGTCAAGATGAAAGCAGGAGAGGGCGGAAGAACTTTCGGTTCTGTTTCCACCAAGGAGATCGCAGCAGCAGCAAAAGCACAGCTGGGTGTGGAGCTGGATAAGAAAAAGATGCAGCTGCCGGAGCCAATCCGTACTTTCGGAATGACAGAGGTTTCCATTAAACTTCATCCAAAGGTAATGGGCAAATTTACCGTACATGTGGTAGAAGAATAAAAGGCGTTTGGAAAGGCATGGTTAAAAGTTTATGGAGGAAGCATTAATCAAGCGGATTATGCCAAACAGCTTAGAGGCAGAGCAGTCTGTCATAGGCTCCATGATCATGGACAAAGATGCCATCGTTACGGCGATGGAGATGTTGATCAGCGAAGATTTTTATCACAGACAGTATGGTATTTTGTTTGATACCATGATCGAGTTATACAACAAAGGGCTGCCGGTGGATCTGGTAACCTTGCAGAACAAATTAAAAGAAAAAGATGTGCCGGCAGAGATTGCAAGTCTGGAATTTGTGCGTGAGCTGATGACAGCTGTGCCGACTTCAGCAAATGTGAAGTACTATGCGCAGATCGTAAAAGACAATTCCATGCGCCGGAAGCTGATCAAATTAAACGAAGAGATAGAAAACGAGTGTTATCTCGGCAAAGAGAGCGTCGAGACCGTTATGGATATCACGGAGAAAAAGGTGTTTGACCTGCTTTCTGCAAGAGGCGGCGGTGGAGATTACACCCCGATCCGTCAGGTGGTAATGAACGCACTCGAAAAGATTGAAAATGCGGCAAAGACATCGGGGACCGTAACCGGTATCCCGACCGGATTTATCGACTTAGATTACCGGACAGCAGGATTACAGCCGTCCGATCTGATCCTGATCGCAGCGCGTCCGTCCATGGGAAAAACAGCGTTTGTTTTAAATATCGCGCAGTATGTTGCCTTCCATAAGCATATGTGCACCGCGATCTTTTCTCTCGAGATGTCCAAGGAACAGCTCGTAAATCGTCTGTTTTCCTTAGAGTCAAGAGTGGATGCCCAGGCACTTCGAACCGGTAACCTGTCCGATACCGACTGGGAGAAGCTGATCGAGGGAGCCGGTATCATCGGTAATTCCGAGCTCATCATCGATGATACGCCGGGTATTTCGATCGCGGAGATGCGCAGTAAATGCCGGAAATATAAGTTAGAGCATGACTTAAAGCTGGTCATTATCGATTACTTACAGTTGATGTCCGGCTCGGGAAAGAGTTCCGATTCCAGACAGCAGGAGATCTCGGATATCTCCCGTTCCTTAAAGGCGCTGGCGAGGGAATTATCGGTTCCTGTCATCGCACTTTCGCAGTTGTCCCGTGCGGTTGAGCAGCGACCGGATCACAGACCGATGTTATCCGACCTTCGTGAGTCCGGAGCGATCGAGCAGGATGCCGATGTGGTTATGTTCATTTACCGTGATGATTACTATAACCATGATTCCGACATGAAGGGAATTTCAGAGATCATCATTGCAAAACAGAGAAATGGTCCGATCGGAACGGTAAATCTGGTATGGCTGCCTCAGTACACCAAATTTGCCAATATGGAAAAATAAAAACATTCTTTTGCCATATCGTGTCGCAATAAGACGAGCGATTTTCGTTGTATGCACCAGAAAGGTTGCTTATAATGTAAGTTAGTAGATAGATGCAATGTGTATTATCGAAGAAAAAGGAGAAAACTCTCCGAAAGATATGGAGGAACTGGAATGGAAAAAGTGCGTTACATGATTTCAGATGCCGCCAATATTGTAAAGGTGGAGTCGCATGTATTGCGTTACTGGGAAGAGGAACTGGAGCTTGACATTCCAAGAAACGAATTAGGGCACCGGTATTACACCAAAGAAAACATTCAGGAGTTCCAGAAGATAAAAGAATTAAAAGAGCAGGGCTATCAGCTTAAAGCGATCCGGATGATCGTACATAATCTGCCGATTGATACGCAGCCGGATTTTCTGCCGGTGGAAGAAAAGAAGCCGGATCTAAGACAGGCTCTGCCAGATGAAACAAAGAAACCGGAAAAGCTGATGAGCCAGCCGTCTCATCAGAGTATTTTAGATAATACGGAAAAGATGGCGCAGTTTACCGAGCTTATGACTGAGATCGTTGGAAAGGCACTCGCGGCAAATAATCAGGATCTGAGCAAGACCATCAGCAATGATGTAGGAGAACAGGTGTTAAAAGAGATGAATTACCTGATGCGGGAGCGGGAAGAAGCAGACGAAGAACGGTTTCGGAAGCTGGATGCGGCGATCCGTGGCAATTTAAAGAAAAAAGAACCCAGAAAATGGGGGCGAAAAAAAGAATAAGTTTAAACAAAAAAGCCACTTTGACATAGCCAAAGTGGCTTTTTTATACCTGTTTTACTTTCCAAAAGCAGGATCATCAAGGATGTCTTTGCACATTTCAATATATTTATCCGGGCGGTAATCGGTTGCACCGTCAATCAATGGATTTGCGCGGAAGATGTCGCGTCCTGCAAGTGTGAGGTCAATGGTTGCAGTATACATGTCGCATTCGATGGCAAGCGGGTCGGTAAATTTGTGACCGGCATAGTAATGAACTTCCCAGAAGTTACGGCTTGGCCCCATGATGCTGCTTCCACCCCAGAACTCGTTGTAGAGATCTTTGCCGCCAAGGTTGGAGGAGACGATATACATCTGATTGGTAATGACATGCGCTTCCAGTGTGGTAGTGCCCAGTGCAATGCCGTGGCATTTTGCAAGTGCGGTGCAGTTGATGTGCATTCTGGCACCTTTTGCACCCTCGTAACGGATCATTTCCGGGAAGCAGTAAGAGTCATAACAGATGGAAATACCGATCGGCCCCCATTCGGTATCGATGACACATGGCTTGTCTCCTCTGGTTGCCCAGTGTGGTTCCGGATAAGGAAGGTGCATTTTGCGGTAAGAGCGGATCAGACCTTCCGGGCCACAGATGGCAAGTGCATTATAGATTACAGAAGGATCATCCGGGTCACGCTCCGGCATACCAAAGACAGCGTAGATACCAAGTTTTTTGGTCAGTTCGCCAACTTCTAAAGAAGAAGGACCAGGAATGAGCTCAGCCTCTTTGGACTGCATTTTTTCGGCCTTTGGTTTTTCCTCTTCATCATCATAACCGGTAAGTGCCATTTCCGGGAAAACAACAAAATCGGAACCTTTTTTTGCAGCCGCTTCAATATATCCTTTGATACGGTTTAAGTTTTTGGCTTTATCGCCCCAGGTAGCATTAAATGTAACAGTAGAAACGGTAATAATGTCTTTTTTCATAATAGTAGTCTCCTTTCGAACAATGAAAAAAGCGCAACTGGAATGAAAAACACTCCGTTGCGCTTCTGTTAGATGCAATTTAGCATAGAAAAAACAGAAATACAACAGAAAAAAGTTAGCTTATACAGGAAAAAAGTTAGGTTGCCTGTCGTGCTGTTTCAAGAAACAGAGCGCAGCCCCGCCATAAGACATCTTCATCAATCTGAAATTTAGGATGATGGTGTGGGAAAATACAGCCTTTTTCAAAAGGGAAATGTAAGAAACGTCATTGATAAGTGCAGGTGCGCCGGGAATGATATTTACGGTTGCAGTTGCCCGAAGTGATCTTGCAGTAAGTTCTGAGATTTCGGTAACTCTTTGCCAGAGAAAGGAACGCATATTGGCAGAAAGTGCGCGAATGGTTCCTTCCAGATCACATTCCGATGGAATGCAGTTATAAGTACTGCCTCCATGGGTCTGGCAGACAGCGATACACGCAGAAGCGGCAGATGAGATTTCCTCGCCGGTCTGAAAGAGAAAAAGAAATTTGCCATGAAATTCGTATAGATGTTCTTTTCTATCAGTTAATATGTATAAGTCAATGAAATTGGGGGAAAACTAATTATTTTCCGGGTAAATGCAAAGTTAATTCGGTTTACTTTGTGCCTGGTTCCGATATAATGAATTGCAACAACAGGGAAAGAAAACGACGAGCAAAGGCGCTTTGGTAGATACCAGGGCGTCTTTTTTTATGGCGGTGCACATTCCCGAGTACAAAAAGAGGAGAGAAAATATTATGAAGAAATGGAAAAACAATTTAAAAAAAGTAACCTCGGCAATCTTGATTGCAGCCATGACAATGGGGCTTATGGCGTGTGGCAGTGGTAGTAGTAGCAGTTCATCCTCTGGCGGCGGAGACACACTGAAAGTTGGATTTATGAGTGATCAGTCAGGAGACAACGCATTGACCTGTAATGTAGAAGCATTTCAGCTTGCGGTCGATGAGATCAACGAAGCAGGCGGAGTTCTTGGAAAGAAGATCGAGCCAGTGATCGTGGATGGACAGAGTGATACCCAGCGTTATCAGAACCTGGCAAAAGAGCTGATCCTTGAAGATAACTGTGATGTGGTATTCCAGGATGGAACAAGTGCAAACCGTGAAGCAATCCGTTCCACCTTTGAGGAAAACAAAAAACTTCTGATCTATCCGACTTTCTATGAAGGTGGTGTGGCAAGCAGATATTGTATCTGTACAGGAACCGGACCGGAGCAGACGATCTTACCGCTGATGCAGTACATCAAAGATAACAATGTAGGTTCCAAAGTATATATCCTGGCAGCGGATTATAACTATGGACAGATCTCAGCACAGTGGGTACAGGAGTATTGCAAACAGCTTGGACTTGAGGTCGTAGAGACAGAGTTCTCTCCACTTGGAACCTCCCAGTTCAGCAGCTCTATCAGCAAGATCGAGCAGTCCGGTGCAGATATCGTATACACCTTATTAGTAGGTGCAGCACAGTGTTCTTTCTTTGATCAGTGGGTAAGTGCAAATGTAGACGGTGTGGAACTTGCATCCACCTGTAATATCGCATATTCCTATGAGCAGAAAAAAGTAGCAGCACCGGGACTTTCCGGAATGCTTTCCGCAGCAAACTTTTTTGAAGATATGGATACCGACAGTGCAAAGAAATTTGTAACAGATTTCCGCGCAAAATACCCAGACGAGGCATGTATTACAAACCAGGCAGAAGCCGTATACGCTTCCGTATACTTATGGAAAGCAGCAGTGGAAAAAGCAGGAACTGCAGAGACCGAAGCAGTGATCGACGCATTTGATACGGATGAAGTAAGCGTGGAGGCACCATCCGGAACTGTAAAGGTGGATGGAGCAACACATCAGGCAGTACTTACAGTAACCATCGTACAGGTGCAGGATGACCATTCTTTAAAGACCTTACAGACAACTTCTAATATCGAGCCTTCCTATTTAAAAGACCTTGGTATTGATATCAGAAAAGAAGATCCACAGACACAGTATTCTCCATTAGAGAATGGAACCGGTAACTAAGGAAAAAAGGAAAGAAAATGTAAATGGAATGTGCTGCCGGCAAGACGAAAAAGTCTTCGACAGCACATTTCATTCCCTGAGGGGAGAAAGAGGTGATGATATGTTTGGAGATATCTTTGCATATGTATATCAGTTTATTGACAGTTTTGCCTTTCTGGTTCTGGCGGCACTTGGTATGGCGATCATCTATGGAATGATGGGCATTACAAACATGGCACAGGGGGAACTGATCATGATCGGTGCCTATGTGACGGATATTATGGTGTGTAATCTCGGCATGCCGCTGGTGGTTGGAATATTGGTTGGTACCATATTTACCGGATTTGTTGGTTTATTGATGGACCGGCTGATCATAAAAAGGTTATATGACAGACCACTTGACTCGGTTGTGGCAACCTGGGGACTCAGTATTGCCTTAGCGCAGTTAATCTACATTATATTTGGACCGAGCATGACGGGCGTAAGTATTCCATTGGGTTCCTTTAAAGTGGCAGGAAGATCCTATTCCTATTATCGCCTGCTTTTGGTAGCGGTCGCGCTGATTTTGATCCTGATCACCTATCTGGTATTCAAATACACGAAATTCGGACTTCATTCCAGAGCAACCATGCAAAACCGTGATATCGCAAACAGCCTTGGAGTTAATGCCAATAAGATGAATGCCGGAACTTTTATGCTTGGTTCCGCACTGGCAGGACTCTGTGGTGGACTTTATCTTCCAACCATGTCATTAACACCGAGCTACGGCGAGAGCTTTTTGGTACAGAGCTTTGTAACTGTCCTGGTCGGTGGTGCAGATCCGCTGCTGGGAACCGTACTTGCAGGCGGTGGTCTTGGAATCGTACAGAGTATTCTGAATATGAAATTTAACACGTTTTATGGCAAAATTGGTATCCTGCTCATGGCAATCCTGTTTATCCGTATCCTTCCGGATGGTTTCTCCGGATACTTTAATGCAGTTCGCCTGAAAGCAAAATTAAAGAAAGAAAAGAACAGGGGGGATCGATAATGAAGGATTTAAAAACAATCTGTTCGGAAAATATCACAGCACTCATCGTTTTTATTTTTGCGATCGTGTTTCCAATGTTTCAGTCTGCCTATAAAGTAGACCAGTTCACAGGATTTTATGTAACCTGTCTGCTATCCTTCAGTATTATCTTAATTTGGGGCTATACCGGTATCTTTAGCTTTGGACAGGCGGCATTTTATGGCATCGGAGCTTATACCTATGCGATCATCAGCTTGTGTTCAGACAAAAATCTGACCATTCTTGCAGCCATTGCAGGAATTGCCATCGCAGGCGCTTTTGCATTAATATTGGGTTATTTTATGTTTTATGGCGGTGTCAATGAGATCTTTACCGGTATCATCACATTATGTATTTCCATTGTGTGCGAAACCTTTATTGTGCAGACCAGTGGACCGGAGTGGAAGATCCTCGGCGTATGGATCGGCGGTTACAACGGATTGAACAATATCCCGAAGATCAAGGTAGGTGATTTTACACTGACCGGTGTCCCACTTTATTTCTTTGTGATCGCAGTCGTATTTCTTATTTACTTTGGCTTCCGTAAACTGACCCATTCCAATACTGGATATGCGTTGTTTGGAGTCAGAGAGAGCAAACAGAGAAGTGAGCTGTTTGGTTATAAAACAGCAAAGATCCAGACTTTGGCATTTGGTGCAAGCGGTGCGCTGGCAGGACTCGGCGGTGTTTTGTTTTCTGCATGGAGCGGTTATGTGGTGCCATCTACCCTTTCGGTTGATAATTCCACGGTTGCCGTTGTCATGGTAGCTCTGGCGGGCAGAAAAAATGTAACCGGCGCGCTGATCATGACACTTGTTTATTCTTACTTTACCCATCAGCTGGCAGCCAGCGGAAATGTGTTCTCTAACGTCATCTTAGGTGTGCTTCTGGTACTGATCGTTATGTTTATGCCGGAAGGTGCACTGGTGGAACTGTTTAAGAAGCTGGATGCGTTATTTGGAAGTATTTTGAGTAAAAAGAAGAAAACAGCTTAGAGAGGAGGAGAGGAAACATGGCAAACATCGAAACTCCAAAGGAAAAAATATTGGTATTGGATAAAGTGTCCAAACAGTTTGGCGGTATCCAGGCGGTGGAGGATTTTTCCATGAGCATGGACAAAGGGGAGCTGCGCTGTCTGATCGGACCAAACGGAGCAGGAAAGACAACCGTTTTTAAGATGGTAATGGGTGTTTACCCGGCATCCTCCGGACGTATCGTATTTCAGGGCGAGGACATTACAAGTATTTCGGCATCCAAACGTGCACGAAAAGGAATGAGTATCAAAATGCAGGTTCCAGGCGTCTATGAGGAACTGACTCTCCGCGAGAATATGAGAATCGCGGCAGAAAATTACGTGCCGAAAAAACAGCTTGCCGAAGAAATAGATCGTCTGATCGAGCTGGTACACATTCAGGATCTGGGCAATCCACAGGTAAAAAATATGTCGCATGGACAGCAGCAGTGGTTAGAAATTGCGATGGCACTGGCGTCAAATCCGGCATTACTTTTACTGGATGAGCCGGCAGCAGGACTTGGACCGGAAGAGACAGAATTTACGGCAGAGCTGGTAACTTCCTTAAATAAGCAGGGACTGTCCATCTTATTTATTGAGCATGATATGAACTTTGTGCGCAAGATCGCAGATCAGGTAACGGTATTGTATTACGGAAAGAAATTTGCGGAGGGCGCGATTGAAGACATTGTAAATGACGAGCGCGTTATCCAGATCTATCTTGGAAATTCATAAAGGGGGTGTGTGGTATGGAAGATATGATAAAAGTGGATCATCTTGTATCGGGATATGAAAAAGTTATGATCCTTCATGGCGTTGATCTGGCAATGGAAAAGGGAGAGGTCATTTCTGTAATAGGAAGAAACGGTGTCGGAAAAAGTACACTGATGAAAACTTTGATCGGGCTGGTTCGCACCAATGACGGAACGATCACCTATGAGGGCGAGGATATTACAAAACGGAAAGCTTATGAGCGCGCCTGGAGAGGACTTGGCTATGTACCACAGGGACACATGGTATTTCCGAGACTGACTGTGGAAGAAAACCTGATGATGGGAGAAAACATTAACAAGATAAAAGGAAAAAAGCCGGATTATGACCTGATCTATGAGTATTTCCCAAGATTAAAGGAAAGACGGACCCAGATGGCGGGAACCATGTCCGGTGGAGAACAGGCAATGCTTTCGATCGGACGTGTGCTGACTGGAAATTTAAAGGTAATGCTTTTAGATGAGCCATCCGAGGGAGTCCAGCCGAATATCGTAGAGCAGATAGGCGACATCATTTTAAGGATCAACAAAGAACTTGGGATCAGCGTTTTACTGGTAGAGCAGCATATCGGTCTGATCCAGCAGGTATCCCAGAGATGTTATGCCATGGATAAAGGGATGGTTCAGACTGCACTGACCAGGGAAGAACTGCTCAACTATGATGAGATCAAGAAATATCTGTCTGTATAGAAAGGGGTGCGTTGTATGTCCAAAATGACCAAGGAAGATATTATGAAAATCGTTGAGGAAAAGGATGTCAAATTTATCCGCCTTCAATTTACGGATGTGCTTGGAAGATTGAAAAATGTTGCAATCACAAGCAGCCAGTTGGAAAAGGCACTGGATAATAAGATCATGTTTGATGGATCTTCCATCGAGGGCTTTGTGAGGATTGAGGAGTCAGATATGTATCTGCGGCCGGACCCGGATACCTTTGCCATCCTGCCGTGGCGTCCAAAGGAAGATTCGGTAGCCCGTATGATCTGTGATGTCTATGACCCGGAAGGGAATCCGTTTATGGGAGACCCGAGATACTGCTTAAAACGAGCTTTAGATGAGGCAGAAGATATGGGATTTCAGTTTCACGTAGGACCGGAGTGTGAGTTCTTTATCTTCCATACAGATGAGGTAGGAAGACCGACGACGTTGACCCATGACACCTCAGGCTATTTTGACCTGGGACCGATGAACCTGGGTGGAAAAATCCGAAGAGAAATCTGTCTGATGCTTGAAAAAATGGGATATGAGATCGAGACGTCCCATCACGAGGTGGCAGTAGGTCAGCATGAAGTTGACTTTAAATATGAAGAGGCCTTAAAGACCGCAGATGATATTATGACCTTTAAACTTGCGGTAAAATCTGTGGCACAGAAAATGGGAACCTGTGCGGTATTCCTGCCAAAACCATTGCAGGGACAGAACGGCTCTGGTATGCACACGAATATGTCTTTGACAAGGGATGGCGAAAATGTATTTTATGATCCAAAGGATCCGATAAAAAACGGACTGAGTGAGACGGCATACCAGTTTATCGCCGGCATTATGGAACATATCCCTGCCATTACAGCGATCGCAAATCCATTAGTCAATTCCTATAAACGGCTTGTTGCCGGTTATGAAGCACCAGTTTATGTGGCATGGTCCTGTAAAAACAGAAGCCCGCTGATTCGTATCCCGGCATCCAGAGGAAGCGCGACGCGCGTGGAACTGCGTTCTCCTGATCCAACCGCAAATCCGTATCTGCTTTTGGCATGCTGCCTTCGTGCTGGCCTGGATGGTATCAAAAAAGGACTGACTCCACCGGCAAGTGTGGATGAAAATATTTTTGCCATGAGTGAGAAAGAGCTGGAAGAAAGAGGAATCGGCGCACTTCCGGCAAATTTAAACGAAGCTCTGCATGCCTTAGAGCAGGATGAGATCATCAAGGATATTCTTGGACCACACATTGTGGAAAACTATATTTTGGCAAAGCAAAAAGAGTGGAAAGAATATTGCGAGAACGTTTCAGAATGGGAAATTCAGAAGTACATCAAAGAGTACTAATAGAATAGTTTGAACTATTAGTACAAAACATTATACTTGTCAGAAAACTAGGAGATAAAGAATGAGTATTGCAAAAACAGACTTTATTTATTTAAGTGAAAGTGATATGATAAGGGCAGGCGTGACAGATATGGCACGTTGCGTTGAGGAAATGGAAGAGGTATTAAAGCTTCTTGCAAAGGGCGATTACATGATGTCAGGTTCAAACCACAATTCGCATGGGGCAATGGTGTCATTTCCGGATGAACCGGAATTTCCCAATATGCCAAAGAACGGACCCGACCGCAGATTTATGGCGATGCCTGCTTATGTGGGCGGCAAATATGATATGGCGGGAATGAAATGGTATGGCTCCAATGTCGAAAATGGAAAGAAGGGACTGCCGCGTTCCATCCTCATGCTTATGTTAAACGATAAGGACACAGGGGAACCGAAGGCATTAATGTCTGCCAACCTGATCAGTGCATACCGTACCGGGGCAATCCCGGCAGTCGGAGTCAAACATCTTGCACCGGCAGGGGCAAAAGTGCTCGGGATCGTAGGCCCGGGAAATGTCAGCAAGGCGATGACAGAGGCTTTCTGCACAGTTTGTCCTACATTAGAGAAGGTAAAGGTAAATGGAAGAAGCACGGCTTCCCTCGAACGTTATCAGGAATTTGTTAAAACACATTGTCCAGGCGTAAAAGAGATTGAAGTTGTAGAGACCATGGAGGCGGCAGTGCGGGATTCTGATATCGTGGGAGTTGCCACATCAAGCCCGGTAAAGGTCGAGGACTATCCGTTTATCGAAGAGGCATGGATCAAGCCGGGGGCATTGCTTTGTCTGCCGGCAACAGTAAACTTTTCGGATGACTTTATTGCGCACCGCTGCAAAAAGGTGGTCGATAATATGGGGCTTTATGATGCCTGGGCAGAGGAATTTCCATATCCGACGTTTGGAGACATCACGATCATCGGTTCCAAGTTTACAGACATGATCCATGAGGGAAAGCTAAAGAGAGAAGATGTAGTGAATATAGGAGATATCCTGTCGGGAAATGCCATTGGCAGGCGGGATGAAAAAGAGATCATCCTGTATTCAGTCGGTGGTATGCCGGTAGAGGATGTTGCCTGGGGAAAGGTAATTTATGACAATGCCATAGAGAAAGGTATCGGAGTGAACTTGAATCTCTGGAATGGTCCTGCGATGCTTTAGCGGCATAGGAAGGACGGAAGCGATTCATGGATACCGGTTTATTGATACCAAGGCAGCCATATCATATGCTGTTGACGGAACAATATACGAAAAAGATTGTGCTGGAGTACGGAATATCGCATTTTTATGAATGCAGGGTCAGCAACGGAGTGTCGGAAATCAAGACCTCCGTTCCTGATGGCTGCATTGATGTCATGTTTTACTGGAGCACGGATTACAGGAAAATGGGAGCTGATGTGATCGGAACGCTTTTACAGCCACATGCAGTAAAAGTGCACAGCGGCTACCATTATTTTGGTGTCCGCTTTTTGCCGGGACAAAGATTTCTGTTTGATGATACTCCGTTTTCGGAAATGGTGGAACACGCGATTCCGTTACAGGATCAACCGGAAAACCATGCTTTAATTGAAAAAATTGCAACGGCAGCGGATTTTGAAAGCCGTATCGCAGCGTTTATGGCGTATTATCTTCCAAAATACCTTGCGGATAAAAGCAATGCTGCGATGGATGGCATCAGCCATCATATGTTACAGGAGATTCTGAACAGAAGAGGAAATGTGAAGATCTCGGAACTGGCAGAGGGCATGGGCTATTCGGAGCGTTACATCAGCCGGATGTTTGCCGAAAAGACCGGAATCGCACCGAAGAAATTCTGCCGGATCATCCGTTTCCAGAATGCATTGCAGGAGATCGAGGAAAAATGTATCGACCACTATGAACTCTGTGATATCAGTGAGATCGGCTATTATGACGAAGCACATTTTATCCATGATTTTAAGACATTCAGCGGGCAGAGCCCGGTAAAATTTGTGAATGATCTGAAACAGGAACGTATGATGGAAAGACTCAAAATTCTGTAAAATTTAAAATAGGTCTGTTTTTTACAATCCAAATCGATTCGAAAACGCTAAAATAGTCACAAACAAAGGACAACGGTGTCTGGTATTTACCAGATGCCGTTTTTTGTTTATAGAAATACAAAAGAAGGTCGAGGTGAGCGTAATGGATCAGACGTCACTGTTTTTACAAGAAGGTCATACAAGAGATCTGGATATCTTAGAGCAGGCATTCACCTGTGCTGCCGGATCGGCAGACTTAGAAAAAAAGATGTTCTGGGAGCGGCAGGCAAAAGATGCATTAGAGCGGCTGCGTGGTACAGTATTCCAGTTTGAGAATATCAAAAAGGAACAGGTTATAAGCACCTGTGAGTATGAGCGTATTCGAAAAATGCTCCTTGACGGGGAGGAAACCTTTTTTCAGATACTCGAGGGCGTATTTTACCATGCTGAAAGAAATCGCGGGATAAAAGCATATGAGATCCAGGTGGAAATGCAGGCAATGTTTGACAGTCTGTATGAAGACATTCTTGTCCGGTATGAATATTTTCCACTTTATTTTGAAAAAGAAGAAATGACATTATCAGAAAAGCAGATCTCCACCGAAGAACTGCGGGAGGAGATTCTTGCGATCGCCAGAAAAATCTATTATCTTGTCACAAAATTCAACATTCATACGGATAGCGAACTGATCCGGCAGGTGGCGGAATATGCGTGGGAAAATGTGGAAAACGATATCAGTCTGGAAAAGATAGCAGATACGTTTTTTGTAAATAAAACCTATCTGAGCCATCTGTTCAAGCAGGAGACAGGAAGAAATTTTGTGAATTTCTTTACCGAGATCCGTATGCTCCGCAGCCATGTCTTGCTCCGGCATCATTGTAAGGTGTACGAATGTGCATTGCAGCTTGGCTACGAAGATACAGAATACTTCAGCAAGGTGTTTAAAAACTACTATAGATGCAAACCTACAGAATATATGGCGATGCAGAATAACCAAGCATTTCGTCATAGTAGTCCCGCCGTCTGTCAGCAATGATATGGGTTCTTGGTTCCCAACAGCGGGAAGCTTTTGCACTGGTGATAATGCTGTTTCCCACCCATTTGGTACCGCGTTCCTGTCCTACACGGACGGAGGCGGCAATGTAGACACCATTGCAGTGAGAATTTGCAATACATAAAGTATTTGCCATTGGCATTTCACTTGAAACAATGTTTTCATCCAGGACCCAGCCAGAGGGAGAGCAGATGAGATCAGCACCCTGAAGAGTCAGAAGACGGATTGTTTCCGGAAACCACAGATCATAGCAGATCATAATGCCGATACGGCCAAGTCTCGTGTCAAAAACAGGAAATCCGGTATGGCTTTCTTCACAGTAAAGCTTTTCGGTTGACCACATGTGCATTTTACGGTAGGTTCCGATGTAACCTTCTTCGGGACCGACAAGCACAGCTGAGTTATATAAATGAATGCCTTCTTTTTCATATAGACCGGCAATGATATAGACATCCCGCTTGGCAGCTTTTTTGATCAGAGCCTGTACACAGTTTCCGGAAGGAATTTCTTCTGCAATAGCAGCAATTTTAGTATCCATGATAATTCCTTCCATTTCAAATTGAATTGTTGAGAATTAGTATAAAGCGTTATGCAAAATAGAAAAGGGAGAAAACTTACAAAAATCCCCTAAAAAACTTATGAATAAAAAATATCAGGAGGTAGAACGTATGAAACTGACATTAAAGGAAGAAGAACGACTGATCATTTTTGAGGTTGCAGAACTTGCAAGACGGAGATGGAAACGGGGACTGAAACTCAATTATGTGGAAGCAGATGCCATTATCTGTGATGAACTGTTAGAGCGGGCAAGAGCCGGGTGTAATACACTGACCGAGCTGATCTCCATCGGTTCCCAGATCATCTCGTTAGAGGATGTGATGGAGGGAACGGAGAGACTGCTTCCATTCATCCAGCTTGAAGTGCTGATGCCGGATGGGACAAAACTGGTCAGTATCCACAACCCCATTCGTCTGGAGAAAAAAGAAGACACGATAAAAGAACTGCTGTCAATGGTATAACGTAATACGGCAAAAACAGGATGGGAGGAAGAACGATGTATCAGATTGGTGAAATTATTTCAAATGGAAAAGACGTTATTTTAAACGAAGGGAGACGGACGCAGGAGCTGATCGTTTCCAATCTGGGAGACCGGGCGATCCAGGTCGGCTCGCATTATCATTTTTTTGAAGTGAATAAGGCACTCAGATTTGACCGGGAAAAGGCGTTTGGGATGCACCTTGATATTCCGGCAGGAACTGCCGTAAGGTTTGAACCGGGGGAAGAGAAAAAGGTAACGGTCGTAGAATATGCAGGAGACCGCATTATGAGAGGATTCAACGGGCTGACAAATGGACCGGTGGAACAGGAAGAAGTAAAAGAGGCAGCGATCCGGCGGGCAATAGAAAAAGGCTTTATATAGTAGGAGGAAGATGGATATGGCGTACAGAATGAAAAAAGAGGAATATGTAAATATTTACGGACCAACGACCGGCGATAAAGTGCATCTTGCAGATACCGGATTAGTCATAGAGATCGAGAAAGATTATGCCGAGGGTCATTATGGAGATGAAGTCATTGCGGGAGGCGGAAAATCCTGCCGGGATGGAATGGGACAAAAACCGGGTATTACGGCGCAGGAAGGCGGGTTGGATCTCGTCATTACCAACATGATCTTTTTAGATCCGGTGCTTGGAGTGATAAAAGGAGATATGGGCATCAAGGACGGAAAGATCGTCGGAGTCGGAAAAGCGGGAAATCCAGATACCATGGACATTACACCGGGACTTGTCATCTGTCCGGAGACAGAGATCATAACCGGAGATCCGGGCTGGATCGCGACGGCAGGAGGCATTGATGTGCATGTGCATTTCGAGTCACCGCATCAGGCGTGGGAGGCACTCAGCAACGGACTTACCACAATGATAGGCGGAGGCTGTGGTGCCAAGACACTCAGCATTGAAGCACCGGGACCGTTTAATCTTAAAAATATGATCGAATCCTTTGAAAATGTTCCGGTCAATATCGGACAACTTGCCAGAGGAAATTCCTGTGAGCCGGAGGCGATCCGGAACCAGGCGAAGAGCGGAGCCATCGGAATGAAGATCCATGAGGACTGGGCGGCAACCCCGGAAGTCATCAATACCTGTCTTTCGGTTGCGGATGAAATGGATTTTTCGGTGCAGATCCATACAGACACGTTAAATGAATCCGGATTTGTGGAGAGTACCATCGGAGCGATCGGTGGAAGGACCATGCACGCATACCATACCGAGGGAGCCGGAGGAGGACATGCCCCGGATATCATCAAGATCTGTGGCGAGCCAAATATCCTGCCGTCCTCTACCAATCCGACCAACCCGTATACGGTCAATACCGTGGATGAGCATCTGGATATGATCTTTGTGGCACATCATCTAAACCCGGATGTGCCGGAGGACGTTGCGTTTGCGGATTCCAGGATACGGAAAGAGACCATAGCGGCAGAAGATGTCCTGCATGATCTGGGCGCGATCAGCATGATCGGTTCGGATTCCCAGGGGATGGGACGTGTCGGGGAGTCGGTTATCCGTACCTGGCAGCTTGCATCGAAGATGAAACAACAGAGAGGATCATTGCTGGAAGAAACCGGAGACAACGACAACCAGAGAGTGCTCCGTTATCTTGCAAAATATACGATCAATCCGGCGATTACCTTTGGAATTGATGCGTATGTGGGTTCCTTACAGCCGGGACGGATTGCAGATATTGTGATCTGGAAGAGCGAGTTTTTCGGGACAAAGCCGGAAATGGTATTAAAATCAGGATTTCTCGCATGGGCTCCCTGTGGAGATGCCAATGCTTCGGTGGCATGGGGCGAGCCGCTTATCTATAAAGCGCAGTATGGTGGCTTTGGCTCCTGCTGTAATACGTTATCAAAAGTATTTGTCACAAAGGCAGCGATCGCAGACGGGCTGGCAGAAAAATTAAAGATATCCGGACAAAAGCTGCTGCCGGTCAAAAATACCCGCACCATAGGGAAAAAAGATATGGTCAGAAACAGCTACTGTCCGAAGATCGAGGTAGACCCGGAGACGTATGAAGTATACGCGGATGGAGAGCTGATGACATGCGAACCGGTGGAAGTGGTGCCGCTTGGACAGAAATATTATTTCCGTTAAAGTGAACTGTAAAATAACAAGGGGATGGAGGAGAAACAGATGGTGATTGAAAAGATTGCAGGAAAAGCGAAAGAACTGGATCTGACCGGAAAAAGACTTCATACGGTGGAATTCACAGAGGAAGAGATGGCAAAAGGACACCAGAGATTTTGTGCCGGAGACGGCTATGAGGCAGCAATATCGTTAGAAGCAGATCAAAGACTGGAGGATGGCGATGCCTTATATGCAGGAGAAGAGGATGTTATTCTGGTGCGTGCGGCAGAAGAAGACGTCCTTGCCATCAGACCGGAAGGCGTAAGGAGCTGGGGCAAGACCTGTTACAATATTGGAAACATGCACAAAAAGGCATATTTCTGTGGGGAAGAGATCCTCGTTCCCTATGATGCCATTTTAGAGCAGATCCTGGTAAAACTGGGAGTAAGTTATGGAAGAGAAAAGAGGCGGATCGTAGGTGAAAGAGCAAACATATCAGCAAGAGAACATGCACATGCACACGAACACCATCACCACGGATAGTCTGCTGCTGTTCCAGGTAATGGGCAGCACCTACCCGGTGGGTGGATTTTCACATTCCTTTGGTCTGGAAACCTATATCGGCAGGGGAGAAGTAAAAACGGTAGCAGAGCTAAAGGAGTACCTCATCTGGACTCTGAAACAGAACTACAGACATTTTGAGGGAGAAGCTTTCTGCCTTGCATACGAAGCGGGGCAGAAGGGTGACTGGGAAGCGTGGATGAGACTTGATCGTGAAAACACAGCGATGCGGCTATCAAAAGAAAACCGGCAGGCATCCTTAAAGATGGGACAGGCATTCCTTCGGACGGCAAAGGCGGTCTTTGGCGAAGGGGAGATGGCAGAGTGTCACAGACAGGCAAGAGAGGACAAAACGCTGGGAAACTACTGTGTGGCAGCGGGATACTGGGCAGGCGTTTTTGGAATCCCGTTACGAGAGGCATTGCAGGCATTTTTATTTAATGGCATTAACAATCTGGTGCAGGTGGGGATTAAGATCATTCCACTTGGACAGTCCGAAAGCCAGAACATGCTTTACTCGATTTATTCACAGATCCTGGAAGTGACGGAGCAGCTTTTGGACGAAGAGATCCATGAGGTCACCAATTTTATCCCGGCACAGGACATTGCATCCATGCAGCATGAGCGGCTTTATTCCAGATTGTACATGTCCTGAAGAATGGAGGTAACTTATGAAAAAGACAATAAAAATCGGTGTTGGTGGTCCGGTTGGTTCCGGAAAAACTGCACTGATCGAAAAATTATGTAAACGATTGTCCGACACTTACAGCATCGGTGTCGTGACCAATGATATCTATACCAAGGAAGACCAGAAGATATTGACCAGAGCAAATGCACTGCCACCGGAGCGGATCATCGGTGTCGAGACGGGCGGATGCCCACACACGGCAGTCCGGGAGGACATTTCCATGAATCTGGATGCAGTGGAGGAACTGTTAGAGCGGTTTCCGGATATAGAACTTATTTTTATTGAGAGCGGAGGCGATAATCTGGCCGCAACGTTCAGCCCGGAACTGGTGGATGGGCTGATCTTTGTTATTGATGTGGGCGAGGGAGAAAAGATCCCACGAAAAGGCGGTCCGGGTATCACACAGTCGGAACTTCTGGTGATCAACAAAATCGATATCGCGCCGTATGTCCACAGTGACCTTCATGTCATGGAAGAGGATACGAAACGGATGCGTGGCGAAAAGCCGTATGTATTTACTAATCTGTATGATGGAACCGGATTAGACCATATCATTGCATGGATAAAAAAAGACATGCTCTTTGAAGATTTAAAATAAAAGGCTGGTGATGGGCGTATGGAGTACAACGGAGAAATTTGGCTTGAAATCGGGAAAAAAGAGAGTGGTGGACAGGAGAGCTATATTGAAAAACAGTTTTATAAACTGCCGCTGCAGGTAATGACGCCTTTTTATCAGGATGATGACGGCACGGTATTTTTGTATCTGCTAAATCCGAGTGGAGGCGTGCTGGATTATGATAATTTTAAAATAGAGGTAACCGTAAAAACTGGTGCAAAGGCATGGATCGGCACACCGTCTGCAACCAAGATTTATAAGAGACGGGATGAAAACGCCCCGGCCGCACGCCAGAAGAATCTGTTTCATCTGGAAAAGGGAAGCGTGTTAGAGTATTGCCCGGACGAGATCATTCCTTATGCCGCTTCGATGTTTTCGCAGGAAAACCATTTTTATCTGAGCAAAGATTCGACGCTGCTCACCTGGGATATCCTGTCGGCAGGGCGGGCGTTGCGCGGCGAGGTGTTCCAGTTTGAACGATATGCATCACAGACTTTTTTGTATATGGATGGAAAGCCGGTTATTGTGGATAAAATGATGATCGATCCGCGGGAGACGGACATCCGGAATCTGCAGTGTATGAGAGGCTATGTGTATGCCGCCACGATTTATGCTTATGCAGGAGCATGTGATGAAACACTTGCAGAACGTCTGGCAGAGGAATGTGCAGTATATGAGGATGGCATATTGGGCGTCAGTCTGGTCACAGAAAAACTTCTGGTGATCAAGATATTGGGAAACCATGCGTATGCAGTGTTTGAAGAGATGCACAGAGTCTGGGATATCCTGCGCAGGAATATTCTGGGAAAAGAAGCGGTGCGGATCCGCAAATTTTAGGGAACTATTATTTAGAACAAAAAATACCGGAACGCCAGTAAATGGAATTCCGGTATTTTTGCTCGCTTTTTAAGTACACAAGGATTATTCCTCGCTGATTGCTCCTGTAGGACAAACGCCTGCGCATGTTCCGCAGCTAACGCAAGAACCAGCGTCGATAACGAACTGTCCGTCTCCCTGAGAAATTGCTCCTACTGGACACTCTGGCTCACATGTACCACAGCTAACGCAAGAATCAGAAATTACGAATGCCATTTGTATTCCCTCCTTAATTAAAATAGAATCAAGACTCACTATCACGAGGATAGTGCTGCTACCGCTTCGATAGCTTTTAATTATTTTAATACAAAAGAAGCGGTATTACAAGTCAAAATGGCAAAAATCCGTGTGCAAAAATCAATACAAAGGAATCTAAAATGTTGAAAAATGGTAGAGCGTTTTGGAGCGGAACGCATCTCCCGGATGCAGCACGATGCTGGGGAAATTCTCGTGGTTGATAGCATCTGGGAAGTACTGGGTTTCCAAACATACGCTGGTCCCACTGTTGTAGATGACACCGCCCTTGCCCGGCTGTTCGATCGGCTGGCGCGGGACGTAAAGCTGCATGCCCGGCATGTCGGTAAAACAGGTCATGCGGATGCCGCTTTCTTTTGACTGCAATACGGCTGCCTCGCGTAAGCCTGTACCGTTAATGATAAAATTGTGGTCATAAGTACCGAATTTATGATACTGCTCATAATCGGAATGCATGAATTTTCCGATCGTGTGCATGGTACGGAAATCGAAAGGTGTACCATCGACTGGAAGAAAAACACCGGTAGGTGCCTGCGAATCATCCAGTTCCGTGATCATATCCGCATCAATAAAAAGTTCGTGCGAGAAGACATCTCCGCTTCCTGCACCATTTAAATTGAAATAACCGTGGTTGGTCACATTGAGCAGTGTGTCTGCATCGGTAGATGCTTCATAGAGGATTGAAAGCTCATTGTCCTCGGACCAGCTGTAGGTAACGGTCAGTGTCAGATTGCCGGGATACCCTTCTTCTCCGTCGGCGGACTGCATGGTCAGACATAATTTATCATCTTTGATCTTAGCATCCCACGGCTTGGAGGCATATCCGACGATACCGCCGTGCAGATGGTTGGTGCCGCAGTTTACGGCAAGCTGATATTGTTTTCCATTTAAAGTAAATTTACCGTCCTTGATCCGGTTTGCAACACGTCCGACCACAGCGCCGAGGCTGGACTGGTCATTTTCGTAACCATCAATGGTGTCAAGACCCAGACAGACATCAGTCATATTCTCATTGCGATCCGGAACGACGATCTTTACAAGGCGGCAGCCGTAATCAATGATTTCGACGTAAGCACCGCTGTTATTTTCCATATGATATAAATGAATATTTTCTCCTGTGTTCGTGGTACCAAAATCAGATTTTGTAATTTTCATGGGATCCCCTTTCCTGTTTAAGAAAATATTGCAGTACTTATAATTATGCCACATTTAGAAAAACATGGCAAGTATGTTGCCTATTTCGGGGTTTTGTGAGATAATTACTCCGTATAAAGTTTGTTTGAGGGGAAATGAACATGCAGACAAAGACAGTAAAAATAGACAGTAACAATATAGATCAAAATGCAATGGCAGAGGCTGCCGAGATCATCAGACAGGGCGGTCTTGTAGCATTTCCTACGGAAACCGTATACGGACTTGGCGCAGATGCACTAAGACCGGAGGCTTCCAAAAAGATTTACGAGGCAAAAGGCAGACCGTCAGATAATCCGCTGATCGTGCATATCTGCGAGTTCGAGCAGCTGGTATCGATCGCAAAAGAAGTACCCAAAGAGGCCAAAGTGCTTGCGGATGCGTTCTGGCCGGGACCGCTTACCATGATCGTCTGGAAAAATGATCGTGTGCCATATGCCACGACAGGCGGCATGGATACCGTTGCGATCCGTATGCCAAATCATCCGATCGCATTATCCCTGATCCGGGAGAGTGGATGCATGATCGCAGCACCGAGTGCCAATACCTCGGGAAGACCGAGCCCAACGTTAGCAGCACATGTAGAGGAAGACCTTGCCGGAAAGATATCCATGATCTTAGACGGGGGTGCAGTGGGCATTGGCATTGAGTCTACGATCATCGACCTGAGCGAAGAAGTACCGATGATCTTACGTCCGGGTTACATCACAAAAGAGATGTTAGAGGATGTATTAGGAAAAGAGGTACGCATCGATCCCGGGATTATCGCATCGACTTCCAATAAGAAGCCAAAAGCACCGGGCATGAAATACAAACATTATGCACCAAAGGCAGATCTGGTATTGGTGGAGGGAAAAGAGGCTGCCGTGGTCGCAAAGATCAATGAACTTGTGCAGGAAAAACAGGCACAGGGAATAAAAGTCGGTGTGATAGCAACAGATGAGACAAAGGGAAGCTATCAGGCAGACTATGTGGTAAGCATCGGTTCGAGAACCGATGAAGATGGCATTGCAAGACATCTTTACCAGATATTGAGGGAGTTTGACGAGTGGGAAGTAGGAGCGATCTATTCCGAGAGTTTTTCCACCCCACGGATCGGACAGGCTATCATGAACCGTCTGATGAAAGCAGCAGGACATCAGGTTTTGACGGTTTAAGAATGGAGACAGGCATGAAACGATACAACAGAGTAGTATTTGCTGCGGAGAGCGGGACCTGCCGCGCGCCGATGGCAATGGGGATTTTAAAGGAGTATGCGTTAAAATATCCGGTTGAAGTAGAGGCGAGGGGACTTGTGGTATTATTTCCCGAGCCATTGAACCAGAAAGCAGAAGCTGTTATGATAAGCAATGGGATCAACATGGAATCTTACATGTCAAAACAGTTGACAGAGGAGGATTTCACGGAGGATACTCTTGTACTTGTAATGGAGCAGGTACAGCGTGAAAAAATACTGGAAAAGTATGAAAACGCCAATCCGGACAATGTGCAGGTGCTGACAGAACTTGTCGGTGATGAACTGGAGATCTTAGATCCATATGGTGGTACGTTACAGTCCTATGGATTATGCTATGAGACGATGCGCAAAAGCATCAAAAAACTTGCCGCTTTATTAAATGAAGCAGAGCAGGAAGAAGAAAGAGAGGAAGACCAGACATGGGAAAAATAGTGGTTATGGATCACCCATTGATCCAGCATAAAATCGGTATTATGAGAAGAGAGGACACCGGTTCTAAGGATTTCAGAACCTTAGTCAGTGAGGTTGCGATGTTAATGTGTTACGAGGCAACCAGAGATTTAAAACTTGCAGATGTTGAGATCGAAACACCGATCTGCAAGGCAACAGTAAAAGAATTAAAAGGAAAGAAACTTGCAGTTGTACCAATCTTACGTGCCGGACTTGGTATGGTAGATGGCATGCTTGCGATGATACCGGCTGCAAAAGTAGGACATATCGGACTTTACAGAGACCCGGAGACTTTGGAGCCGGTCGAGTATTACTGCAAATTGCCAGATGATTGTGCAAACAGAGAAGTCTTTGTCGTAGACCCGATGCTTGCAACTGGCGGCTCTTCCGCAGCAGCAATCCACATGTTAAAAGAAAAGGGTGTAAAAAATATCCGTCTGATGTGCATTATTGCAGCACCGGAGGGAGTAAAAAAGATGCAGGAAGAGCATCCTGATGTAGATGTTTATATCGGAGCATTAGATGATCATCTGAATGAGCACGGCTATATTGTTCCGGGACTTGGTGATGCCGGAGATCGTATTTTCGGCACAAAGTAATGACAGCAGGAGGGAAAAGTATGAGCGGCAAGAGAGAAGGCTATATCAGCTGGGATGAATACTTTATGGGAGTTGCCACATTATCCGGGATGCGCTCAAAAGATCCAAACACGCAGGTGGGAGCCTGCATCGTAAGTCCGGATCATAAAATACTTTCCATGGGTTATAACGGTTTCCCAATCGGCTGTTCCGATGATGAATTTCCGTGGGAACGCGAGGGAGATCCGTTAGAAAATAAATATTTTTATACAACGCACAGTGAGCTGAACGCAATTTTAAATTACCGCGGAGGCAGCCTGGACGGAGCGACCATGTATGTAACCCTGTTCCCATGCAATGAATGTGCGAAGGCGATCATACAGTCAGGCATCCGTCGTCTGGTCTATGACAGTGACAAATATGACGGCACTCCGGCAGTGATGGCATCAAAACGGATGCTGCGTGCAGCAGGGGTTGAACTTGAGCAATATGTTCACACAAATCGAAAAATAGAGATGGAATTATAGTCGAAAAATGTTATAATAGAAAGGGTATCGCAGTGGGAAAAAACCAGAAAATATTTCAGTGTCTGACCCTGATCCTGCAGTTTGGATTAAATATGATCGTTCCGATCTTCATGTGTACCATGTTTGGAGTCTGGCTGGGCAGGAAATATGGGATACCAGTGATTACAGTTCCCCTGTTTATCGTGGGAGCACTTGCCGGTTTTACCAATATCTTTAAAATGGCAAAAAAAATCTATGGACAGGGCGGTAGCGAAGATGTTAAGAAGAATAAATAACGCATTGCCGGGACTTGTTTTGGGAATCCTGGTATATGGATGCGTCGTGGAACTGCTCGGCGTATGGTTTGTGACAGACAGACTGCATTATACGACGGGACTTATCATTGGGATCGCACTTGCCTGTGGAATGGCGATCAATATCGCCATTGTATTAGAAGATTCGGTTCAGATCTATGGGGAGTCACACGCAAAGGCAAAGATTATCGCCAAATCAGTACTGCGCTATGTAGTCGTGGTCATCGTTTTCTTCCTTATGATGAAATGGAATCTGGGTAATCTGATTACCGCATTTATCGGTGTGTTGGGCTTAAAGGTATCTGCATATCTTCAGCCTTTCATTCATAAAGCAATAGCAAAACTACAAGGGGGAGATGAAGTGTCCTCAGATAAGGAAACAAATCACTCTGCTTGAAGGAGGTGAAATTGTGAGTAACGCAATTTTGATGTCATCCAGTGCAGATAACATTGACTTTATGATACATGGGATCTTTTCCTATGAGTTGTTTGGTCAGACGCTCTGGATCACAACATCGCATGTCTGCATACTCATCGTTATGCTGGTACTGCTGGTATTTGCCATCGCAGCAAACCGCAAGATGAAGCATGCGACACAGATTCCGGATGGTTTTCAGAATGTGCTAGAGCTTATCGTTGAGAAACTCGACGGAGTTGTCATGGGAACCATGGGAAAAGTAGCCGGACCAAAGTTCGTGAATTACATCAGCACGATCTTCATTTTTATTCTTATGAGTAATATATCCGGTTTGTTTGGTTTAAGACCGCCAACAGCCGATTACGGCACGACACTAGCACTTGGTCTTATCACATTCTTCCTGATCCACATCACACAGTTTAAAAACATACCGATGAAGCAGATCTGGAAAGACATGTGTTCGCCATTACCACCCTGGCTGCCGATCTGGTTTCCAATCAACCTGATCAGTGAGATCGCAGTTCCGGTATCATTGTCACTGCGTCTGTTCGCAAACGTATTGTCAGGAACCGTTATGATGGCATTGGTTTATGGATTGCTCAGCAAGATAGCAATTATCTGGCCGGCAGCACTCCACGCATACTTCGATTTGTTCTCAGGAGCAATCCAGACGTATGTATTCTGTATGCTGACGATGACCTACATCGCACAGAATTATGATACAGAGTAAAAGTCTTATTCTACCAGAGGAGTGGAGAGACAGAGAAAATTGCCGCAGAAGCCGGCAGAATTTTAGGAGGATCTTTATATGAATATTACAGGACACGATTTAATTATGGCATGTTCAGCAATTGGTGCAGGTTTAGCAGTTATCGCTGGTATCGGACCTGGTATTGGTCAGGGTATTGCAGCAGGTCATGGTGCAGCAGCAGTAGGACGTAACCCGGGAGCAAAGGGAGACATCATGTCTACCATGTTACTTGGACAGGCAGTTGCCGAGACAACAGGTCTTTATGGACTTCTTATCGCGATGCTTTTACTGTTCGTACAGCCTTTGGCTTAAGGAAAAGAAATACGCAAAAATAAAAAACTGCGAAAGGAGGCCAAACCTTGGAGGAAATGACAAGACTGTTTAATCTGGATGCGCAGCTTTTACAGGATACCATATTGTTAGCAATTGCGGTATTTTTCCTGTTCTTAGCACTGTCTTATCTGCTTTTGAACCCGGTTCGTAATATGTTAAAGAGCAGACAGGAAGGCATTGCCAATGATATTAAATCTGCCGAAGATGATAAAAAAGATGCAGCAGCATTAAAAGCAGAGTACGAAGCGAAGCTGAAAGATATCGACAAAGAAGCAGAACAGATTTTAAGCGAAGCCCGCAAGAAGGCGCAGACAAATGCGTCCCGTATTGAAGGTGAAGCCAAGGAAGAGGCTGCTCGTATCATCCATGCTGCCAATGAAGAAGCAGAGCTTTCCAAGAAGCGTGCAATGGATGAGGTAAAACAGGAGATGATTACGGTTGCGTCCATGATGGCAGCGAAAGTAGTTGCGGCAAATATCGATGCAACTGTACAGGATGCGCTGGTAGAAGAGACATTGAAAGAAATGGGTGATTCGACATGGCAAAACTAGTATCAAAAACATATGGGGATGCCTTGTTTGAAGTTGCTTTGGAGCAGAACCGCCTGGAAGAATATCAGGAAGAAGCCGTTGCAGTCAGAAAAGCAATGGAAGAAAATCCGGATCTGCTCAAGCTGATGACGCATCCGAAAATCGTAAAAGAAGAAAAAATCAAGATCATCGAAGAGATCTTTGCAGGAAAAGTTTCCGCAGAACTGGTCGGTTTGCTCCGCATGATCGTGGACAAGGGTCATTTTTTAGAGGCAGACGCTGTATTAGAGTATTTTATTGACGCAGTCAAAGAGTACAAAAACATCGGAACTGCTTATGTGACCAGTGCCATGGAATTATCTGACGCACAGAAAGCGGCAGTGGAGAAACGTCTGTTAGAGACGACCAGATATGTGAAATTCGAAATGCACTACGCAGTAGATGCAGCACTGATCGGCGGAATGGTGATCCGCATCGGTGACAGAGTTGTAGATTCCAGTGTCAGAACCAAATTATACGATCTGACCAGAGAATTATCAAAAATACAGTTGAAAGCAGGTGAATGCGCTTCATGAATTTAAAACCAGAAGAAATAAGTTCCGTAATCAAAGAACAGATTAAACGATATGCAGCGCAGTTAGAAGTAGCTGACGTTGGTACTGTTATCCAGGTAGCAGATGGTATCGCTCGTATTCACGGTCTTGACAACGCTATGCAGGGCGAACTTTTAGAGTTTCCAGGTGAAGTATACGGAATGGTATTAAACCTCGAGGAAGATAATGTTGGTGCCGTATTATTAGGTTCCCAGAGAAATATCAACGAGGGTGATACCGTAAAGACAACCGGACGAGTTGTTGAGGTTCCGGTTGGAGATGCCATGTTAGGCAGAGTTGTCAATGCGTTAGGTCAGCCAATCGATGGAAAGGGACCTATCGAGACCGATAAATATCGTCAGATCGAGCGTGTTGCATCCGGTGTTATCTCCAGAAAATCAGTAGATACACCATTGCAGACCGGTATCAAGGCGATCGACTCTATGGTTCCAATCGGACGTGGACAGCGTGAGTTGATCATCGGTGACAGACAGACCGGTAAAACTGCCATTGCGATTGATACGATCATCAATCAGAAAGGGCAGAATGTAAAATGTATTTATGTTGCGATCGGGCAGAAGGCTTCAACCGTTGCCTCTATCGTAAAAACATTAGAAGAGTTTGGCGCAATGTCTTACACCACAGTTGTTGCATCAACAGCCAGTGAGCTTGCACCATTACAGTATATTGCACCGTACGCAGGATGTGCGATCGGTGAGGAATGGATGGAGAACGGACAGGATGTTCTCGTTGTATACGATGATTTAAGTAAGCATGCAGCGGCATACCGTACACTCTCCTTGCTCCTTAAGAGACCACCAGGACGTGAGGCATATCCGGGAGATGTATTCTATCTGCATTCCAGATTGTTAGAGCGTGCAGCCCGTCTTTCTGATAAGTTAGGCGGAGGTTCCTTAACCGCTCTTCCAATCATCGAGACACAGGCAGGAGACGTTTCCGCATATATTCCTACCAACGTTATTTCCATCACAGACGGTCAGATTTATCTGGAAACAGAGATGTTCAACTCTGGTTTCCGTCCGGCGATCAACGCAGGTCTTTCCGTATCACGAGTAGGTGGTTCTGCGCAGATCAAGGCAATGAAAAAGATCGCAGCACCGATCCGTGTAGAGTTAGCACAGTATCGTGAGTTGGCAGCGTTCTCCCAGTTCGGTTCTGAGCTGGATGCAGATACAACGGAGAAGTTAGCACAGGGTGAAAGAATCCGTGAGATGTTAAAACAGCCGCAGTATCAGCCAATGCCAGTTGAAAAACAGGTTATGATCATCTACGCTGCAACAAAGAAATATCTGATCGATATTCCGGTTGCTGATATCTTAGCGTTTGAAAAGGCACTCTTTGAGTATGTGGATACCAAATATCCGGAGATTCCGGAAGCAATCCGCACAGAGAAAGTGATGAGCGAGGAAATCGAAGCAAAACTCATTCAGGCGATCGAAGAATGTAAAAAGGCGCAGGGATTTGTAAAAGAAGCTACAAAATAAATGGTAGAAAGGCGGTGTGCAGATTATGGCCTCAATGAGGGACATAAAGAGAAGAAAAGGCAGCATACAGAGTACGCAGCAGATTACCAAAGCCATGAAGCTTGTTTCTACCGTAAAATTGCAGAAAGCCAAAAACAGGGCGGAGCAGACCAATCCATATTCTGACTATATGTATCGGACTGTTACGTCTATGCTGGCAAAGTCCGGTGGGATCGACCATCCTTACCTGAAAAAGAATGATGCGACCAGGAAAGCAGTCGTAGTCATCACATCAAACCGTGGACTTGCCGGAGGCTATAACTCAAACATTACCAAACTGGTGCTCGGAAGCGAAGATTTCTCCACAGAAGATGCAGAAATTTACGCGATCGGTGCAAAAGGACGGGAAGCGTTAGAGCATAGAGGCTACAGCATCAAAGAAGATGCCTCTTCCATCATAGAATCCCCATCGTATGAAGATGCGGCTGTTCTTTGCAAAAGGATATTAGACGCATATACGGCAGGAGAGATCAGTGAGATCTATCTGGCATATACTCACTTCAAAAATACAGTGAGCCATGAGCCGACCCTAATGAAACTCCTTCCGGTAGAGATCAATGAGGATGAAGTGCAGGAAGCCGAGGCAGGAGCCAACGTGCTGATGAACTATGAGCCAAACGAAGAGGAAGCACTCGACATGATCATTCCGAAATATGTTACGAGTCTGTTCTATGGTGCGCTTGTAGAGGCAGTGGCAAGTGAAAATGGTGCGAGAATGCAGGCAATGGATTCTGCGACCAGCAATGCAGAGGACATGATCAGTGATCTGACACTGAAATACAACAGAGCACGTCAGGGATCTATTACACAGGAGCTGACAGAGATCATAGCAGGTGCATCTGCGATCTCCTAGATAAGCAGACCGTGTGCGGCTGCACGCGGGATGTGCTTATCTAGGAGCACTAAAAATAACAATATAAGGAGAAATAAGCGATGGCAAATAATATTGGTAAAATTACCCAGATTATCGGTGCCGTGCTGGACATTAAGTTCACAGAAGGTAATCTGCCAGAGATCAATGATGCTATCAAAGTTCCGCTCAAAGATGGAAAAGGCGAACTGGTAGTAGAAGTATCTCAGCATCTGGGTGATGATACGGTAAGATGTATCGCCATGGGACCTACGGACGGACTTGTGCGTGGAATGGATGCAGTAGCAACCGGATCTGCGATTTCTGTACCAGTAGGTGAGAATACACTGGGACGTATGTTCAATGTATTAGGAAACCCGATTGACGAAATAGACCCACCGGCAGGAGTAGAGTACTGGCCAATTCACAGACCAGCTCCGGCATTTGAGGAGCAGGCTACTTCTCAGGAAATGTTAGAGACAGGTATCAAGGTCGTTGACCTTCTGTGTCCATACCAGAAAGGTGGTAAGATCGGATTATTCGGAGGAGCCGGTGTAGGTAAGACCGTATTGATCCAGGAGCTGATCCACAACATTGCAACAGAGCATGGTGGATATTCCGTATTCACAGGAGTAGGAGAGCGTACCCGTGAAGGAAACGACCTTTACTACGAAATGAAAGAATCCGGAGTTATTGATAAGACTACCATGGTGTTCGGACAGATGAACGAGCCACCAGGAGCCCGTATGAGAGTTGCTCTGACCGGACTTACGATGGCAGAGTATTTCCGTGATAAAGGTGGAAAGGATGTGCTGTTATTCATCGACAACATTTTCCGTTTCACACAGGCAGGTTCTGAGGTATCCGCGCTGTTAGGACGTATGCCATCAGCCGTTGGTTATCAGCCAACCTTACAGACAGAGATGGGTGCTCTTCAGGAGCGTATCACTTCTACTAAGAATGGTTCCATCACATCTGTACAGGCAGTATATGTGCCGGCAGACGACTTAACAGACCCGGCTCCGGCAACCACATTCGCACATCTGGATGCAACGACCGTATTGGAGCGTTCCATTGCAGAGCTTGGTATTTACCCGGCAGTAGACCCGCTTGGATCTACCTCACGTATCCTGGATCCACGTATCGTAGGAAAAGAGCATTTTGAGGTTGCCCGTGGTGTACAGGAGATCTTACAGAAGTACAAAGAGTTACAGGATATCATTGCAATCCTTGGTATGGACGAGTTATCCGAGGCAGATAAGCTGGTTGTAAACCGTGCGAGAAAGGTACAGAGATTCTTATCTCAGCCATTCTTCGTAGCAACACAGTTTACCGGTCTGGAAGGTAAATACGTTCCGATTGCAGAGACAATCCGCGGCTTCAAAGAGATTCTGGAAGGTAAACATGATGATGTGCCGGAAAGCTACTTCTTAAATGCTGGTACGATTGATGATGTTCGTGCAAAAATGAAATAAAAAAGCACGTGCGGTATGAGCAGATTGGGAGGATGCATATGGCAGATGAAAGCAAGATTTTTAAAGTAGAGATTATCACTCCTGACCGTATCTTTTATACGGGAGAGGGCGATATGATCGAATTTACCACAGCATCCGGTGAGCTGGGTGTCTACAAAAAGCACATCCCACTCACCACTGTCCTCGCTCCGGGGATTGTAAAGATCCATAAAGAGGGGGAAGAGGATGTAGTTGCAGCGGTTCATTCCGGATTTGCAGAGATTTTACCGGACAAGGTAACACTTCTGGCAGAGATTGCGGAGTGGCCAGATGAGATTGACAAGGGAAGAGCGGAAGCAGCGTTAAAGCGTGCGGAAGAGCGACTTGCCAATAAGACAGAGGCGATCGATGTAAAACGTGCAGAGTTTGCCCTGCGAAAAGCACTGGTAAGAATTGATATTGCAAAATAATAAAAAGAAGCTGTCGCAATGAGCGGCAGCTTTTTTTCTATTCTGCTATCAGGCAATGGATGGACGGTAGATTTTATCAGTCGCATTGTCAGAGGAAGCTTCCTCATGCAGTCTGTTGTATTCATCGATAAAATCATCCATCTTGCCAGCCTCAACGGTGAGGTCTTCAATGATCTGGTTAACGGTCTTAAAGCGTTCCGCATTATCGGAGTACATGGCATTGGTTTCCTCGGCGGAAGCACTGATCTCCTCGCTGGTGGAGGAAAGGGTGTTGGTGCTGTCCACAAGTGTGGTGTTGGAATCCTTTAAAAGCTTGGTCTTTTCGCCCATGGCTGCGGCATTATGTTTCAGGTCGGAAAGACCGGAACGGATAGAACTGAAGTTATCCTCAATATTATGGATCATGGTTACCTGCGTGCTGATCTTTTCCATGACCACATCCATGGAACTGATCGTATCGGAGGCGTTGCTATTCAGTTTCGTAATGATCTCTTCAATATTTTCTGTGGACTGTTTGGTCTGCTCGGAAAGGATACGGATCTCTTCCGCAACAACGGCAAAGCCTTTTCCGGCATCTCCGGCGCGTGCAGCTTCGATCGATGCATTCAGGGCGAGCAGATTGGTCTGGGAAGAGATCTGCTGGATAATGCCGATGATCTTCTGCATATCTTTTGTATGCGTGTGCAGGGCAGCCATGTTGTCTTTGACCATGGTATTTTCCTGCTCGATCTGTTCAGTCTGAGCCACGATATCGGCGACAAGCTGCTGACCGGATTTGACGTTTTTACTGTTTTCACGGGAGATCGTTTCCAAGGTGTCTGCGATATCAACCGTATCAGAAATGACATCCTGGATCTGCCCGGTCATGGATGCCTGTTCCTGGATATTGCCTACGGTAGATTCCATGCTGACAGCAATATCACTCATAGCCTGGCTGACACAGTTTGTGGACTCTGACATTTCTTCGATCAATGCGTGAATGTTCTGCGTGGAAGAGTTGACGGATTTTCCGACCGCAAGGATGGATTCCATCATTTCTTCCTGTTTCTTTTTGCGGGCTTCCAGTTCAGCAAGGCTTTCTTCGTTATGTAAAACAGCAACCTTTGCAGCAAGGCAGATGGCAATGTTAATAACAAGAGATGCTGTCCATATAAGGAAAATTCCATTTTTCTCAAGCTGGGAATTACAGCCCAATACAAATATGGAATAAAAGGAATTGATAGTAACAAAAGTGGTATTTAGGATAGAGGCTCTTATTTCAAATTTTAAATCAAAATACATCAGCATACTGATAAGAACCGGAATCAAAAAGAGATTGTAGCCGATGGTTGTAACAGAAAGGCATATAACTTCAAAAATAACAAAATAAGAAAAAAGCGCAATGTAGCGGTAAGAAGATGCAATCGGATTGTGAACATAACAGATGATACAAATGATTGCAGGTACAGAAACCATTGCTGTAATAATTAAACTGCGCCTCAAAGAAGATGTACCCTGAAATACACTCGGGAAAAATAAAAGCGTCAAAAAAACAGAAATGACGGTAATTGTAACCAATGTGCAATAATTAGCTCGTTTTATAGAACGTTCCTGCAAGGTATAGTTGTTTGTGCTGTTCATAGTAATAACCTCCTCACTAAAAAAATATGGATCTCATATCTTTAAAATAAACTTTGGTGTAAGTCTAAGGTCAAGTGAAAAGTTGGAAAATTTAAAAAGAAATTGCAAGAAAGAACATAAAATAAACTAAAGCGATAAAATATTCAGACAATTATGGTGCCATAGACATAAAAGAGTACCAGAAAAGTACTAGAAAAGAAGTGGAACATAAACTTCATAATAATTAAAGATTTTTTCAGAATCGCCCATCAGACTGTATACATAAATAGCATATGCTTCGTTGGAACAGGAGAGCTGCTGATCCTTTGCATAATCCAATAATGGAGAGAGATCCCAGACAGGAGGGAAGTCATGGTCAAACGCATAAACGCTGTAGACGCAGGATCTGCTTTTATGAAAAGGAAAGAGATGCCTGGAGGCACTGGATGGGGAAAGATCCATCATGGAATCCTGTACCAGAAAACGCAGACTGGTGGGCTGATAAGAAAAACCGGAATTTAACGACAGGGTATAGCAGAAATTTCCGAAAGAAAAAGATGGGGAACGAAAAATACCTTTTAACTGGTTATAAAGTAAATCAGAAAAAGGCTGTTCATATAAGATATAATGCGAGGGCATAGGGCGGAGACAACAGTTGTTGACACTTTGTGCAAGGCGGTTTAAGTGCTGTTGCATAAAGGTCAGTTTCTGGATTTCATGTTGGAGTTCATGGATTTTGATTTCGCGGCTTTGAATGAAGCTGTCAAAATAGTTACAAACATCATATAAAGAAGATGCTGCCAGAATCTCTCTGATTTCGGAAATACTTACATGAAGCTGGCGGTAAAGATAGACACCCATAACGCGGTGGATCTGCTCTGCATCATAATAGCGGTAGCCATTAGAAGGGTCGCGCAATGGGGAAACAAGACCTTCTTTTTCGTAGAGACGAATGGTATCGGTACTGATACCAAGTAATGTAGCAACTTCGTGAATGGTATGTCGAACTATCATAACAACTCCTCAATTTCTTTTGTACCTTTTTTTTAAGTATAGCGGATTGTAATGTGATTTTCAATGAGAAAACCGGACAAAACAAATGAAAAACGAATGGGTATGTGTTATACTTCAGATAAAGTACAAGTTGGTTTGGAAAAGAAAAAAACCAGGAGAAAATGGATGATATTATACTTTGTACGTCATGGCGAAACAGAATGGAATGTCAGAAAAAAAATACAGGGTGCAACGGATATTCCGTTAAATGGCCATGGCAGGAAGCAGGCACAGGAACTAGCTGCATACTTAAAAAAGGAGCAGGAAGCAGGAAGATTTTCAGCGGGGTGTGTGTATACTTCACCACAGCGCAGGGCGGCACAGACTGCGCAGACAGTCGCGGATGCGCTTCTGATCCCCTGTGTTCCACTGGATGGGATCCGGGAGATGAAGATGGGCGACTGGGAAGGGTTAAACTGGCGGACGGTCAAACAGAGATACAGGGAAAGTTACGAGAGCTGGAATGCAGACAGGCGTTATGTCAGGACACCGAACGGAGAGAGTTATAATGATCTGTTAAAGCGTACCTTTGATGCGATCGGTGAGATCCTGGACCGGGAGCAGGAGAGGGAAAATGTGCTGGTGGTCAGTCACAGTGCCGTTTTGATGGCGGTGCGGTGTTATCTTGATGGCTATTCTTTTGAAGAAGACAATATGGTCGGTAGATATAAAACAAAAAACACGGAGGTCGTTGCCATACAGGCAGAGGATCTTATGAATGCCAGAAAGCGTTTTTATGACGAACTGGCAGAATGACAGAAGGGAAACGGATATGAAATTGTAAGATAGTTACAATTTTGTATCCGTTTTTTTGTGAATGATTATGACCGAATTTGATTGACTGTGACGGATTTTGAAACTATAATAAAGATAACAAAAATGAATGATTTTGATAGAACATGACCGAAAATGGAGGATAAAGATATGCTGACAGAGGAAAGATTTTCAAAGATTTTATCCATACTAGAAGATATGGGAAGTGTGACCGTACAACAGCTTATGACGGAACTGGATGCGTCAGAATCCACCATACGAAGAGATCTGACAGCATTAGATGCCAGAGGTCAGCTCATCAAAGTGCATGGTGGGGCAATCATAAAGAACACTGTATTCAGCACCATGGATGATGAAGTCGTACATCGAAAAGAACGCAACAAAGAGGAAAAGGAAGCGATCGCCATTTATGCAGCCGGACTGATCGCACCTGGTGATTTCGTTTATATTGATGCAGGAACCACAACGGAGCGCATGATCGATTACATTTCAAACAAGCAGGCAATCTATGTTACCAACGCCATCACACATGCAAAAAAACTTGCTGAGAAAGGATGTACGGTCTATATCCTTGGCGGAGAGTTTAAAGCAGTAACAGAGGCTATTGTAGGAGAAGAAGCAGTCGCAACCTTAGAAAAATATAATTTTACCAAAGGGTTCTGGGGAACAAATGGTGTCAGCTTACAGCGCGGGTTTTCCACACCGGAGCTTAAGGAGGCGATGGTAAAACGCAAATCAATGGAAAACTGTAAGGAACGTTTTGTGCTGGCAGACCAGAGCAAATTCAATCAGATTTCCAGTGTGACCTTCGGAGAGTTCGAAAGTGCCTCCGTGATAACAACAGGAACGATACATCCTGCATTTGCAAAGAGTAAAAATATCATTCAGGTTTAACGAGCGAAGAAAGGAGAAAAAAGGTGATTTACACAGTAACATTCAATCCATCATTAGACTATATCGTAAATGTTCCGGGATTTACCTGTGGCAGAGTCAACCGGACCAGAGAGGAGAAGATCTTCCCGGGAGGAAAGGGCATCAACGTTTCCATGGTACTTAAGAATCTGGGCTATGAAAATACGGCATTAGGCTTTTATGCCGGATTTACCGGAAACGAATTAAAGCGTCTGGTAGAAGAAAAAGGCATCTGCGCTGATTTCATTCCGGTCGCAGAGGGCATGAGCCGCATTAATGTAAAAATCCGTGGGGACGAAGAGAGTGAGATCAACGGACAGGGACCGGCTATTTTGAATGACGACATCGAAAAGCTGTATGAGAAGTTAGAGAAATTACGGGATGGTGACATTTTAGTTATGGCAGGAAGTATACCGGATGTGATGCCACAGACTATTTATATGGATATCATGAAATATCTTGCAGACCGGAATTTGAAAATTGTTGTGGATGCGACAAAAGATCTGCTGGTCAATGTACTACAGTATCACCCATTTTTAATAAAGCCAAACAATCACGAACTGGGTGAGATCTTTGGTGTGACATTCAAAGAAAGATCAGAAGTGATCCCGTATGCAAAGAAACTTCAGAAGATGGGAGCAAAAAACGTACTGATCTCCATGGCGGGAGACGGAGCGGTCTTAGTCGCAGAAGACGGAAACGTATACGAATCGGAAGCACCGAAAGGAAAGGTTGTAAATTCTGTAGGTGCCGGGGACTCCATGGTAGCAGGATTTTTAGCAGGTTACCTGCAGAGCGGCAGTTATCAGGATGCGTTCCACATGGGCGTATGTACCGGAAGCGCATCCGCATTTTCAGAAGAACTGGCAACAAAAGCTGAGGTAGAACAGTTACTGAAGTCGTTTGCACAAAAAGCATGAAAGAAAAAGGAGACAGGAGGAAAGGGTATGAGAATCAGAGATTTGCTCTCCAAAGAGAGCATTGAGCTGCAGGGAGCGGCGGCTGGAAAGGAAGATGTGCTCAACCAGATGGTGGCACTGATGGCAAAAAGCGGTAAGATTAAAGATGTGGAGACCTATCGTAAGGGTGTTTTTGCAAGAGAAGAAGAAGGAACTACAGGAATTGGTGAGGGAATTGCCATTCCACACTGCAAGTCCGATGCGGTAGCAAAACCGGGACTGGCAGCGATGGTAGTAAAAGACGGAGTCGATTTTGATGCGCTGGATGGCGGCAAGGTTAACCTGATCTTTTTGATCGCAGCACCAGATACCGAGGACAATGTGCATCTGGATGTACTCAGCAGATTATCTGTTTTGCTGATGGATGAAAACTTTACTGCATCCTTAAAGAATGCCAGAACGGTAGATGAATTTTTAAGTGTCATTGATGCGGCAGAGGCAGAAAAAGAGGACACCAAAGAAACAAAAGCAGAGGATGCAGCCGGGAAAAAATATATCCTGGCAGTAACCGGATGTCCAACCGGTATCGCACATACTTACATGGCAGCAGAGAGCCTCGAGAAAAAGGCAAAAGAGTTAGGCTGCGAGATCAAAGTTGAGACAAGAGGAAGCGGTGGAGCCAAAAATGTGCTCACCCAGGATGAGATCAACCGTGCAGATGCGATCATTGTCGCGGCAGATACCCAGGTGCCGATGAGCCGTTTCGACGGAAAGCCGGTTATTGAGTGTAAAGTAGCAGATGGTATCAGCAAAGCAGAAGAGCTGATCACAAGAGCCATGAACGGAAAAGCCGCAATCTATCGTGCAGGAAGCAAAAAAGAAGCAGAGGATGACACAGAAACAGAGAAGGACAGCATCGGACACCAGATTTACAAACACCTGATGAATGGTGTATCCCATATGTTACCATTCGTTGTTGGCGGAGGTATCCTGATCGCGATCGCTTTCCTGATTGATGGACTTTCCGTTGATCTGAACTCACTTCCATTGGATGAGAGAAGCAATTTCGGTACGATCACACCATTGGCAGCAACCTTTAAATCCATCGGTGGCACCGCATTTGGATTTATGCTTGCGATCTTAGCCGGATATATCGCAATGAGTATTGCGGACCGTCCTGGTCTTGCTGTTGGTATTGTCGGCGGAGCCATTGCAGCAAACGGAACTTCTGGCTTCCTTGGAGCACTGGCAGCAGGTTTCGTAGCAGGTTACCTGGTACTTGGCTTAAAGAAAGTCTGTTCCAAACTGCCGGACAGCCTCGAAGGGATCAAACCGGTATTGTTATATCCGTTGATCGGTATTTTCCTGATCGGTATTATCATGATGTATATCGTTGAGCCACCGATCGGAGCACTGAACACAATGATCAACGAAGGTTTAAAGGGATTAGGCGGAACAAGCGTTATTTTTTTAGGCGCATTACTTGGCGGAATGATGTCTGTTGATATGGGTGGCCCGCTCAACAAAGCAGCTTATGTATTTGGTGTGGCATCGATCGCAGCAGGAAACTATAACATTATGGCAGCTGTTATGGTCGGAGGAATGGTTCCACCACTTGCCATCGCACTTGCAACACTTTTCTTCAAAAACAAATTTACAGAGTCAGAGAGAAAAGCAGGGCCAACCAACTTTATCATGGGCTTATCCTTCATCACAGAGGGAGCAATCCCATTTGCAGCATCGGATCCACTCCGTGTATTACCGGCATGTATCGCAGGTTCTGCAGCAGCCGGAGCATTATCCATGGCATTTGACTGCACTTTAATGGCACCACACGGCGGAATCTTCGTATTCTTAACCGTTGGTCATCCACTGTTATATCTGTTATCATTAGCAGTAGGTTCTGTGATATCCTGTGTACTGTTAGGAGTATTAAAAAAAGAAGTAAAATAAAGAAAGGAAGAACAAAATGAAAGAATTCACATATGTAATTACGGACAAAGAAGGCATCCATGCAAGACCGGCAGGAGCACTGGTAAAAGAGGCAGCAGCATTTCCGTGCAGTGTTACGATCGCAAAAGGAGACAAAGAAGTTGATGCAAAACGTATCTTTGGCGTGATGGGACTCGGTGCAAAATGTGGAGAAGAGATCACGGTTCGTACAGATGGAGAGAAAGAAGACGAAGCGATTGCAGCATTAGAAGCGTTTTTGAAGAGCAATCTGTAAAAGAACCCATATCATAAACATTGCAGAAACGAGGGAAAATTATGGTATTAGAAGGAAAAAGCGTATTTGGCGGAATTGCGATTGGAACATTATCGGTATATGGTAAAAAAGATCACACGGTGTGCCGTAGTAGAGTAACCGATACTGCAGCAGAGGAACAGCGGTTTTTAGATGCAAAAGAAGAAGCAAAACGACAGCTTGCCGGCTTCTACGAAAAAGCATTAAAAGAAGTGGGCGAAGTCAATGCAGCTATTTTTGAAATTCATCAAATGATGCTCGATGATCCGGATTATCTGGAATCCGTCAGCAATATCATAAAGACGCAGGAGGTCAATGCAGAATTTGCGGTGGCCTCCACCGGTGACAACTTTTCCAAGATGTTTGCTGCAATGGATGATGATTATATGAGGGAGCGGGCAGCGGATGTAAAGGATATTTCAAACCGGGTCATTTCCATTTTGCAGGGAAATGTCATGGGAGACATGACAGGGGATGAACCGGTGATCCTCCTGGCAGATGACCTGGCACCAAGTGAGACGGTACAGCTGGATAAGTCCAGGGTGCTGTCATTTGTGACAAGACACGGTTCTACCAATTCCCATACAGCCATCCTTGCCCGCACCATGAACATACCGGCACTGATCGGTGTGGATTTCAAAGAGCAGATCGAAGAAAACGGTGTAACAAGTCCGGTTGAAGGAGCAATGGGTATCGTAGACGGATACCAGGGCATTTTCTACATCAACCCGGATGAGGAAACTTTAGAAAAATACCGCCGCTTAAAAGAAGAGGACGAACAGAAAAAACGTCTGCTTCAGGAATTAAAGGGCAAAGAAAATGTGACGATCGACGGCAGAAAGATCAATCTGTATGCAAACATCGGAGGTGTTTCTGACGTGGCAGCAGCACTTGCCAATGATGCAGGCGGTATCGGACTGTTCCGCAGTGAGTTCTTATATCTGGAGTCAGAGGATTATCCGACCGAGGAAGCGCAGTTCAGTGCATACAAGACGGTAGCGGAAAATATGGCAGGAAAGAAAGTGATTATCCGTACGCTTGATATCGGAGCAGACAAACAGGTAGATTATTTCCATCTGGATAAAGAGGAAAACCCGGCAATGGGTTACCGTGCGATCCGTATCTGTCTGGACAGACAGGATATCTTTAAGACCCAGTTAAGGGCGATCTACCGCGCCAGCTATTATGGAACACTTTCGATCATGTTCCCGATGATCACCTCTGTTGCAGAGGTAAGAAAGATCAAAGAGATCGTGGCGGAAGTAAAGGCAGAACTTGACCGTGACGGACTTCCGTACAAAGATGTGGAACTTGGCATTATGATCGAGACACCGGCAGCCGTTATGATCAGTGACCTGCTTGCAAAAGAGGTCGATTTCTTCTCGATCGGAACAAACGACCTGACCCAGTATACGCTTGCGATCGACAGGCAGAACCCGAAACTGGATGCGTTTTATGATGCACACCACGAGGCGATCCTACGCATGTTAAAGATGGTCGTTGACAACGGACACAAGGAAGGATGCTGGGTAGGTATCTGCGGAGAATTAGGTGCAGACACTGAACTGACGGAAACATTCTTAAAGATGGGATTTGACGAACTTTCCGTATCTCCATCCATGATATTAAGAGTGCGCGATCAGATCAGGAAAACAGACTTAAGATAAGAAATTGCAAGAGGATAAAAAACGTCAGTGTAACTGGCGTTTTTTTCGGTTATACTATACTTAAAATATGGATGAGAAAATAATGAAGAAGAGGAAGAAAAATGAGCCAGTATTTATTGTTGAAACAGGGAACGATCCACAATGCCATAGATGAAGAATCTTTTGTTGCAGACATTCTTGCAGAGGATGGCAGGATCAAAAAGATCGCACCGGTGTTAGAGGGCAAGATCATCAATGAAGCAGAAGTGATCGATGCAACCGGGATTGATATTTATCCGGGATTTGTGGATGCACACTGCCATCTGGGGCTGGATGGTTACGCAGTCGGATTTGCAGGACAGGACTATAATGAACTGGGAGATCCGGTGACACCACAGCTTTCTGCGATCGATGCCATCAATCCGCAGGATGAGACCTTTGCGATGGCAAGGGAGGGGGGCGTGACCTGCGTTTCGACAGGACCAGGCAGCTCAAACATCATAGGCGGAACATTCTGTGTCATCAAAACCTACGGAAAACGGGTCGATGACATGGTGGTGAAAGAAAAGTCAGCCATGAAGATTGCATTTGGAGAAAATCCGAAAAACTGTTATAAGGATAAGGGCGTGTACTCGAGAATGTCAGTTGCAGCAAAACTCAGAGAGGTGCTGCATCAGACCATGATCTATGATCAGAAATTAAAGGCAGCCGGTTACCCGGATCAGATCGATTATTCCAAATTTCCTGCCTATGATGCCAAGCTTGAGGCGATGCTTCCGGTGATCCACGGGGAACTGCCGTTAAAAGCGCATGCCCATCGTGCGGATGATATCTATACGGCGATCCGGATCGCAAAAGAATTTGGGCTGGAACTGCGCATTGACCACACGACGGACGGAGCACTGATCGCAGATGATCTTGCCAAAGAGGGATTTCCGGTCGCAGTCGGACCATCTTTTGGACATGCAACTAAATATGAGTTGAAAAACAAAGGATTTCATACGCCTGCTGTTTTAGAGAAAGCGGGCTGTCAGGTATCCATCATCACAGATTCACCGGTAATTGAAGAAAGACATCTGGCACTTTGCGCGGGACGCGCCATTTACAGTGGCATGAGTGAGTTTGGTGCATTGCAGGCCATCACCATTCATGCGGCAAAACATATCGGAGCCGAAGACCGGGTCGGAAGCATTGAAGAGGGAAAAGATGCAGATTTTGTACTGATAAAGGGAAATCCGTTTGCGATCGATTCGCGGATCTTGTATACGATCATTGATGGAAGCATTGTATATCAGAGTGTGTAGGGCAATGATAATGAAGAATCTCCTGCTGGAAAAGGGCGGGAGATTTTTTCACTCTATAGGAAAGTTCTAAAAAAATTTGACTTTTTTGAAACTTTTTGACCGGTGCAAAGGTCTAATCTATAGAAAACAGGAAAAGGAGGGAAAAGAGAGTGCTACAAATGGGAAACAGAAAAAAAGAAAAGATTGTAGAAGAACTGCTCCTGTCCAATTACGATCAGTATTACCGGCTGGCATACAGTTATGTACATAATGATGCAGATGCCGGAGATATCGTACAAAACGGAGCATATAAGGCAATCAAAAACAGTGGAGAATTGCAAAAGGAAGAATACGCATCGACCTGGCTGTACCGGATCATGTTAAATGAAATTTTCCGTTTGTGCGGTCAGAAAAAAACAGAGGAACTTCTGGCAGACGCAGAGGAACCGCAGACCGAGGACTGCTATGAGGATATCGATTTGAAACGGGCATTGTTTGAACTGCCGGATGAGGAGCGGATAATCGTGGAATTAAAATACTTTGAAGATATGAAACTGGATGATATCGCGACAATTCTGAATGAGAATGTCAATACGATAAAAACCAGGTTGTACCGGAGTCTTAAAAAGCTGCGCATACGGCTCGAAGAAGAATGGGTATTTTCCTAAAAGAGTGGACAGAAAGGAGTTATTACATGGAAAGCAGAGAAGAAAAATTAAATCAGATGAAACAGGAGTATCAAAACCATCATATGTCAGAAGAGCAGGTAAATGAGATGAAAAAGAAAATAGAACAGGCAAAACAGGAAAACAAAAAAGAGAGAAAACGCCATGCGTGGAGAAAAGTGGCGGCAGTGGCAGCAGGAGTGGCAATCATTCTTACTATTCTGCCAAATACTTCAGTCAAGGTAGCATATGCTATGAGCAGGGTGCCATTTCTGTCAAAATGGATCGAGGTCGTCACATTCCGGGATTATCAGTATGATGACAGCTACCATACAGCAGATATCACAGTGCCGGAATTATCGGTTGCTGCCGAAGTGTCAGGGGAGACAGAAACCGTTGACAAAGACGTGCAGGAGCAGACCCAAAAGACAACAGACGAGATCAATGCCGAGATAAAGAGCATCACAGACAAACTGATCGCAGAGTTTGAAGAGAACAGGAAAAATGAAGAAGGTTATCAGAACATGACCGTAAAATCTGAAGTAATCGCCACGACAGACCAGTATTTTACTTTAAAGCTAATGTGTTATCAGGCAGCCGGCAGTGGTGCGGAATGGGATTATTACTATACGATAGACCTTGCAACCGGACAGAGACTGAGTTTATCCGATCTCTTTAAGGAGGGAAGCAGTTATATTTCTGTGATCAGCGAAAATATCAAAGCACAGATGAAAGAACAGATGGCGGCAGATGAGAATGTGACTTACTGGCTGGATTCCGATATGCCGGAATGGAATTTTACAGAGATCACAGATGAGACCGGATTTTACTTAAACGACAAGGGTGAAGTAGTCATCAGCTTTAACGAAGGAGATGTCGCTCCGATGTATATGGGATGCGTGGAATTTGTCATCCCGGATGAAGTACTGGCAGAGATTCGAAAATAAAAAGTGTGAAAATTGATTTCTTGTGTTAAGATAGTAGTAATCAGGAAAAACAGGAGAGAAATCAATGAGGATATTCGTTATAATGAGTCTGCACTCCTGCAAAAATTAAAGGCAGACGGAATAGCGGCAACAGAGGCAAAACCGGGAGCGGATATCGCGGCATTGCCGGATGGTTATATTTCCGCAGGGAAGATTAGAAACACGATCTTATAGGGCAGGAGTGCGGAGGAGAAGATGAGTGCACAGGACAAAACAGAACAGGTATTAAGGGATATTCATCTGATGTTTGCAAACAGTCAGGAATATCCGGCAGATAAAACCAAGGTGATCGTGGAGAAGAGAACGATCATTGCATTATTAAAACGGCTGAACGCCTGCATTTATGAGCTGATGGATGAATATGAGATGACACAGCGCGGGAGGGATAAGGCTGAACGTGATGCCAAAAAATCATGTGAAGCGATCGTAAAGGATGCAAACCGCAAAGCAGAGGATGTGTATGCGGCATCTGTTATTTATACGGATGAGGCATTACACCGGGTGCAGGATATCATGCAGGAGACGATGGATTCGGTCAAAGATCTTTTTGACAGGATGAATGAAGACCTGCTTGCTGAAAAGAGAAATGTTCATAGAAACCAGTCAGAATTAAAGGGGCATTTACAGGATCTGGTAGACACGGACAAATATTTAAAACTGATCGAAGATTCCAACAAGATGATCGAAAAGGAAAAACAAAAAGAGCGCAAGGATGCGGGGGCACTTTCTTATACGGCACCGGCGGTTAAACCGGAGATCAGGGTCAATCCTGATTATTTTGAGCGGGCAGGGATACCGATGGATACCGAAGAATTTGGTGCGGATGATGCACCGGCGTGGGAAGCGGAAAAGAGCAATGTGACACCGGAGATCACGGTCAATCTCGATGCCGAGTATTTCAAATGGAAGCAGGGTGAGAGCGGCGTTCCACAGGAAGAAAAGAAACATGGATTATTTTCAAAAAAGGATCATAGATAAAGAAGGAGTAAAGGATGCAGACAATTCTGGTATGTGATGACGACAGGGAAATCGTAGAGGCAATAGAGATCTATCTGCAGCAGGAAGGCTACCATATCTTAAAGGCATATGACGGCGAGGAGGCACTTGAGATATTAAAGGAAAATGAGGTGCACCTTCTGATCATGGACGTGATGATGCCGCGGCTTGACGGGATCCGGGCAACGTTAAAGATCCGGGAAGAGAGCAGTATCCCGATTATCATTTTGTCTGCAAAGACAGAGGATGCAGATAAGATACTCGGGCTTAACATCGGAGCAGACGATTACGTGGAAAAGCCATTTAATCCACTGGAACTGGTGGCGAGGGTCAAATCCCAGTTAAGACGTTACACACAGCTTGGCAACGCAACGGCAGACAACAGTGAATGTGTTTATACTGTGGGTGGTCTGTCCATCAATGATGATCTCAAAGAGGTGACAGTCGACGGAGAGGTTGTCCGGATGACACCGATCGAGTACAATATCCTGTTGCTTTTAGTTAAAAATCAGGGAAAGGTATTTTCCATCAACCAGATTTACGAGAGCATCTGGAATGAGGATGCGATCGGAGCAGATAATACCGTGGCAGTACATATCCGCCATATCCGGGAGAAGATCGAGATCAATCCAAAGGAACCACGTTACTTAAAAGTAGTCTGGGGCGTAGGTTATAAGATTGAGAAGAACTAATCCACAGGGAGGTTTGGAATGGAAACGAAATCATATTCCTATGGAACAAAACTGGCAGGGATCCTGTTTCATCTGTTTTTCTCCGTCATCTTTACGGTCGCAGTATTTCTGCTGGCACTGATGATCGAGAAAAATATTTTTTCAATTACCGATATCGGAACGGAAAACTTTTTAAATTCGGGCTATTATACAAAGTGCATGGAACAAAAATGCAGTGATCTAAGCGAATATATCCGCCTTCTGCAAAAAGGGGAAAACCGGAATGCGGAGGAGGAACGCTTATATTTACAATATACGAACAAATTCAGGCAGGAGGATTCAAACTTCTGCTTTTGGTATAAGCAGAATGGGATCTGGTATACCAATCAGCCTGACACGAAAACGGGGCAGAGCTTTGACACGCAGACCATTTTAATGGAAGCAAAGACGATGGGCGATTATCTGCTCTATGACATGGAAGAAAAAGAATTTGGCACGGATATCAAGGGGCTGGACAACTATTTTTTCAATAGTTATGGCAATCAGATGTACTGGCCGCTAGAGAATGTTGTGCTCGTCATTGGCGTAGATATCCAGCTTTCTGCCGGGGATGACCTGCACGATGCCAAAGTGGAATATCAGAGACTGCATCCATGGATCAAGGTAAGTATTGCCGGGGCGCTGATCAGTCTGATGGGATGGATCTTAAGTCTGGTATATCTGACCCTTGCCACCGGACACAGACAGGGCGAGGAAACGATCCATCTTAACTTTATCGACCGGGTCAAGACAGAGATACTTTTTGCAGTGTTTATCGGAGTGATCAGTGAATTGCTGTTTTTAATGGGGCGTATGGGTGGCCAGACCTGGAACGTATCCGGGCTTTTAGTTGCCTCCGGCACGGTCAGCCTGATGATCGACGCGCTGTTTTTGGTCTTTTATTTAAGTATGGTACGCAGAATGAAAGCCGAGGTAATGTGGAAAAATAGTGTTACCTGCTGGCTGATGGAAGGCTTTGGAAAAACGTTCCGAGAGAGAACGGTCACGATTCAGGTATTGATCTTATTTGTTATCCATATGCTGGTGTGCTTTATCCTGGCAGTGGGGGCATTTTATTTCAGACAGCCGGTCTGCCTGATCTTGTTACTTATTTTTTCCGGTATGGAGGCATATCTGTTTTTGCGCCGGACTGTGGAACATGACCAGATCTATCAGGCGGTAGAAAGGATCTCCGAGGGCGATCTGGATGCTAAGATCGATGCGGCATCCCTTCACGGAGAAGATCAGAAGCTTGCGGAGGCAATCAATAATATCGGGGCAGGTCTGCATCATGCGGTGGATGACAGTACCAGAAATGAACGGATGAAAGCAGATCTGATCACGAATGTCTCGCATGATATTAAAACACCGCTGACCTCGATCATTAATTATGTCAACCTGATCAAAATGGAAGAGATTGAAAATGAGCGGGTTCGTAACTATGTCGAGATCTTGGACCAGAAGTCGCAGCGTTTGAAACAGCTGACCGAGGATCTGGTGGAGACATCCCGGATCACTTCCGGTAACATCAAGTTGGATATGAACCGGATCGATCTGGTGGAACTGGTCTGCCAGACCGGAGGCGAATTTAATGAGAAATTTGAGAGCAAGGAGCTTACCATTGTGACCAAACTTCCAAATGCGGAAGTCATGATCTGGGCGGATGGACGACAGCTTTACCGTGTCATCGAAAATCTCTACAACAACGTGGCAAAATATGCACTGGAAAAGACGAGAGTTTATGTGGATGTACAGGAAAAAGAGGAACAGGCGGTCTTTTCCATTAAAAATGTGTCGGAGAAATCTCTGGCAAAAGAAAACAGCAACGCAGGAGACCTGACGGAGCGGTTTATCCGTGGTGACTCATCCAGAACGACAGAGGGAAGCGGGCTGGGATTGTCCATTGCCAAGAGCCTTACCAGGCTGATGGGTGGTACTTTTCAGATTGGCGTGGATGGGGATCTGTTCAAAGCGACGATCACCTTCCCGATAAGTAAAGAGGAAAATTAAAATGGTAAAAGCAGTAATTTTTGATATGGACGGCGTACTGATCGATACCGAAAAATGGCTGGTAAAGTACTGGTGTCAGGCAGCAAACGAAGCCGGATTTCCGATGGAGAAAAAACATGCACTTTCCATCCGCAGTCTGGCAGGCGAGTATGCAGGGCCATATCTGCAGGAGATCTTTGGAGAAGCATTTTCGTATCAGACAATCAGACAGCGCAGAAAAGATTTAATGAGTAAACATATTGCAGAGCATGGGATCGAAAAGAAACCGGGCGTAGATGAACTTTTGGATTATCTGCATCAAAAAGGCATCAAAACAGCAGTCGCAACCGCAACGGATGAGATGCGTGCAAAGGATTACCTGACGCAGATCGGGATCTGTGGGAAATTTGACCGGATCATCTGTGCCACGATGGTAGCACATGGAAAACCAAAGCCGGATATCTACCGGTACGCCTGTGAGCAGATCGGAGAAAAACCGGAGGACTGTATTGCAGTCGAGGATTCGCCGAATGGCGTGTGTTCGGCAAGCACGGCGGGACTGCGTACGATCATGGTTCCGGATCTGACCGGGCCGGACGAAGAGACAGCGCAGAGGTTGTTTACAACGGTACATTCTCTCGATGAGATCATCCATTTGTTTGAAGAGAAACAGATGTTTTAATGATTTAGCGTATAAAAGTACTTGATTTTTATGTGGGGTATTTTTATAATCTAGGGTATATGACAATAGATTTGTTTGCGGTGTATGCAAAAGCAGGCAGGAAGAATGGAGGAATATATGAAGTTATACGATAGCGGTGTGTATCTTGTAAATGGAACAGAGCTTGTAGCGGACGGGGCAGAGGCTGCGGCAGCGATAAAGAGCAAGACCGGAGCAGATGTGGCAAAGGAGACTGCAGCACAGCAGACTATTGCCTATGGGATCTTAAAAGACCATAATACATCCGGCAACATGGAGCATTTACAGATTAAATTTGATAAATTGACTTCACATGATATTACATTTGTTGGAATTATCCAGACAGCAAGAGCATCAGGTCTTGAGAAATTCCCGATCCCTTATGTGCTGACCAACTGTCACAACAGTCTCTGTGCAGTGGGCGGAACGATCAATGAGGATGACCACATGTTTGGTCTGACCTGTGCCAAGAAATACGGTGGAGTTTATGTACCACCGCATCAGGCGGTCATCCACCAGTTTGCAAGAGAGATGCTTGCAGGCGGCGGCAGGATGATCTTAGGTTCCGATTCCCATACCCGTTATGGTGCGCTGGGAACCATGGCAGTCGGCGAGGGCGGACCGGAGCTGGTAAAACAGTTATTGAATAAGACTTATGATATCGATATGCCGGGAGTTGTAGGTGTCTATCTGAAAGGATCACCGAGAAAAGGTGTCGGGCCTCAGGACGTGGCACTGGCGATCATCGGAGAGGTGTTCGACAGAGGATATGTAAAGAATAAAGTCATGGAGTTCGTAGGACCGGGCGTGGCAAACTTAAGCGCAGATTTCCGTATCGGTGTGGATGTAATGACAACAGAGACAACCTGTCTTTCTTCCATCTGGCAGACCGATGACAAGATCAGAGAATTTTATGACATCCACGGAAGAAGCGGTGATTATAAAGAATTAAAACCGGGTGCAGTGGCATATTATGACGGCATGATCGAGATCGATCTGGATGAGATCAGACCAATGATTGCAATGCCGTTCCATCCAAGCAACACCTATACCATTGAGGAGCTTAACGCAAACCTGATGGATATCTTAGATGACTGCGAGAAACGTGCAGAGGTCAGCTTTGACGGAGCAGTCAAGTTAGACTTAAAGAGCAAAGTGCGCAATGGCAGACTTTATGTAGACCAGGGTATCATCGCAGGATGTGCCGGAGGTGGATTTGAAAATATCTGTGATGCAGCAGATATCTTAAAGGGAACAAGCATCGGACCGGATGAGTTTACTTTAAGTGTTTATCCGGCAAGTACACCGATCTATATGGAACTTGTAAAAAATGGTGCAGTAGCATCCCTGATGGAGACAGGTGCGATCGTTAAAACCGCATTCTGTGGACCATGCTTTGGTGCAGGAGATACACCGGCAAATAATGCGTTCTCAATCCGCCACTCCACCAGAAACTTCCCGAACCGTGAAGGTTCGAAGGTACAGAAAGGACAGGTTGCATCGGTAGCACTGATGGATGCGCGTTCGATCGCAGCAACCGCAGCAAACAAAGGATATCTGACCGCAGCAACCGATGTGGATGTAACCTTTACAAAACCGAAATATTTCTTCGACAAAAAGATTTACGAAAATCGTGTATTCGACAGCAAGGGCGTTGCAGATCCATCCGTAGAGATCCAGTTTGGACCAAATATCAAAGACTGGCCTGCAATGAGCGCGTTACCGGAAAATATGGTCTTAAAAGTAGTTTCTGAGATCCATGATCCGGTTACCACAACCGATGAGCTGATCCCATCCGGTGAGACTTCCTCATTCCGTTCCAATCCATTGGGACTGGCAGAGTTTGCATTGTCCAGAAAAGATCCGCAGTATGTAGGTCGTGCCAAAGAGATCCAGAAAGCACAGAAAGCACTGGAAGAGGGCAAATGTCCGGTTGAGGCAGTCGAGGAGTTAAAACCGGTCATGGATGCGATCACAAAAGCGTTCCCGGATAAAAACTTCAAAGAAGACCACGCAAACGGACTGCTTGGTTTTGGAAGTACCATTTTTGCAGTAAAACCGGGTGATGGTTCTGCGAGAGAGCAGGCTGCCTCCTGCCAGAAAGTATTAGGCGGCTGGGCAAACATTGCCAATGAATATGCGACCAAACGTTACCGCTCGAACCTGATCAACTGGGGCATGCTTCCATTTATCATTCCGGAGGGAGAGCTTCCGTTTAAAAATCTGGATTATTTGTTTATTCCGGATATCAGAAAAGCCGTTGAAGAGAAAACTTCCGAGTTAAAAGCCTATGTGGTGGATGGAACGGAATTAAAGGAGTTTACCTTACAGCTTGGTGCAATGACCGATGATGAGAGAGAGATCATTTTAAAAGGATGCCTGATCAATTACTATAGGGGCTGATCAAAAAAGAAAAAACGACCCCAAAAGGCAGAGATACGTCAAAAAATACAAGAAAATTTTTTAATTTTATAAAAAAATATTGAAAATACACCGGATTCTGTTACTATAGAACTAGAAACAATTTTAAATGTCTACGGACAGGAAGAGAATATCCGGGGAGAGAAAAGTATGACAAAAGAACAGATTAAAAGAGCAAATGGAACTGTTTTCCCAATCATTGTATTTATTATGGCGTATCTTCTACTTACTTTAGGCGCATTTGTGCTGACATCGAAAGATGGAGCCAACTGGAAGACCTATCTGCAGGTAGCAGTGGCAGCGATCACGCTTGTAATAGAAATTGCGACCTATCTGACAAAACGTGGAGAACAGATAGGATCGGTCATCATTTTAAGTACAGCAGCAGCGGCGATCTTTATTATTACTATTGTGAATTCTACAGCAGGTACCTACGCGTACGCATTTCCAATTTTATTTGCAGCAATGGCATTTTTAAGTGAAAAGCTGATTGTAGCAGGTGTAGCAATCATATTTTGCGCGAACCTTATTAAAGCAGTGATAAGCTATGGAAGTTCGGACAGCGATGGACAGACGGCAGTGGTTTTGTCTCTGCTGGTTGTTGTTTTAGTATCATTTGCAGCAATTCGTGTGGTAAAGCTTCTGATCCAGTTTAATGCGGAGAATATGCAGGTCATTACTGATGCGGCAGGAAAACAGGAAGAGAGCAATAAAAAAATGGCGGTCGTTGCCGAAAATGTTATGATACATTTCGATTCTGCTTCCAAGATGCTTGACCGGCTGCATTCCAGCATTGAAACAAGCAACAATGCAATGAAGGATATTGCAGACAGTACAGACAGTACTGCACAGGCGATCCAGAAGCAGGCAGATATGTGTATTGAGATCCAGGATCATACAGACGCAGTAGAAACAAGTATCCAGGAAATGATTGAAGTTTCAAAGGTAACAAGCACTACGGTTGCAGAGGGTGCGGCAGTTGTAAACGAGCTGAATCAACAGGCACAGAATGTTTCGCAGGCGAGCAGTGCAACCGTAGAGGTTATCAGCCGTCTGAATGAAAGAGTCGAAGAGGTACAGGGGTTTGTTGGTTCCATTTTAAACATTTCCAGTCAGACGAATCTGCTCGCACTAAATGCTTCCATTGAGGCAGCACGTGCAGGAGAAGCCGGAAAAGGATTTGCTGTTGTAGCAGAGGAGATCAGACAGCTTTCCGAGCAGACACAGACAGCATCCAATAATATTACCTCTATTATTCAGGAACTGATGCAGGATACGAAGAGTGTGACAGACAGTGCACAAAACTCAGTGGATTCCGTTGCAAGACAGAATGAACTGATTGAAAATACCAGAGAAAAATTTCAGAAGGTTAATGAAGAAGTAGAAGAACTGTCAAGAAACATTTCAACCAGTGAGAAGGTTGTTGGGGATATCTTACAAAGTACCAGTGTTATTTCAGACAACATTACACATTTATCTGCTACGAGTGAAGAGGTTGCAGCATCATCCAATGAGGGATTGAGAACCTCCGAAAACACGGTAAATGATATGAGAGAAACGCAGGAGATCTTAGCAGCCATTTATGAGCTTGCAAAGGATTTAAAACAGTCAATTTAAACGAAAAAAAGAAGATGTTTTTGCAGTGCAAAAGCATCTTCTTTTTTTACTGTTTTTTACTGTTTTATATTGTTTTAAGAATTTTTGCACATTCTGTAATATGCAAACAGAATGGAATGCGGTATAATGTTTGTAACACATATGGGATGAATGGAGGGACAATTTTTGGACAACGAAAAAGAAAAAAGAGCACAACAGAAGAAAAATTCATGGGATATGAAACAATACATCATAATAGCGTTGGTAATTTTTATTACATTCTGCTGTTGCACGTTATTTTTCTTTATGATATACCGCTACAATGGTTTTACAGATTTCTGGAAAAATTTAGGCGTAATCTTACAACCGATCACAATAGGGATTGTGATCGCATATCTGTTGAACCCGATCATGAAATTTTTGGAAAAGCATCTGATTCACTTTTTGAAGCCGAGGATGAAGAATGGGAACAAGGTAAAAAAGACAGCACGTGCGGCTGCAATCGCTGGTTCTCTTTTGTTTCTTGTGATGATTGTGGTACTTTTACTCGCAGCAATTATACCATCCATCAGTCAGAGTATCCAAAGCATGGTAACCAAACTACCGGAGGAAATCAGTAATCTGTCCGATTGGATTGATGATGTGACAAATGGCAATACCGAAGTGTCTGATATGGTGGAAGAAGCAGTCAAAAAAGGAACAGATGCAATCGAGAATTTCTGGCAGACGGATGTTTTGACCAAGGTGCAGACTTACCTTACATCGATCACAAGTGGAGTGATCTATGGAGTGAAACTGGTATTAAATATTTTGATCGGTCTTATCATTTCTGTCTATGTCATGGCAAGCAAAGAAACGTTTGCAGGACAGGCAAAAAAGATGATCTATGCGATCTTTAAACCGGTTCGTGCCAATATCATCGTAGAGACTGTGCGGAAGAGCAACGAGATTTTCGGAGGATTTATTTCCGGTAAGATATTAGATTCCGCAATTATTGGGGTGATCGCTTATATTGTGCTTGCAATCATGAAGATGCCGGATTCGATTTTGATCGCGGTCATTGTTGGAGTAACCAATATCATACCATTCTTTGGACCATTTATCGGAGCCATCCCATCCTTTGTGATCATTGTATTACAGGATCCGATGAAGGGAATTTATTTTCTGATCTTTATTGTTATTTTACAGCAGATCGATGGAAATATCATCGGACCAAAGATCTTAGGTGACTCGACCGGACTGTCTTCTTTCTGGGTCGTATTTGCCATTATGGTATTTGGAGGATTGTGGGGATTCCCGGGTATGCTGCTCGGAGTGCCGATCATGGCAGTTATTTATTACATAGTGCAGCGCAGTATATCGTACTTTTTGAAAAAACGTGGACTTTCCGACCAGACCTCGGAATATATATATCTGACAAGAGTGGATAAAAATACAAATGAACTTGTTTATGAAGAGGCGCCGAAGAAGAAAAGAAGGATGTCAGATCACGAAAAATCTGATCTGTAAGTGCAGCAGATGTCAAAACGATAAATTTTGACATCATTTTGTGCGTATGATAAACTGATAGCACGATAAATTAGGAAAACAGTACGTTCTGAGGTGGCAAAATTGGACAAATATGAATATAAACTAAAGCTGGATCAGATGAAATCCCTGACTGCGGAAAAAGATTATCAGAACGCAGCCACGATAGCAGATACTATCAACTGGAATAAAATTAAAAATGTAAATGCACTTGTGAAAGCAGGTGAAATATATGAGAATGCCGGCAGATATGAGGAGAGCCGCGAAATTCTTTTGATGGCATATGACAGATCCCCAATCGGCAGGATGATCATTTACCGGCTGGCAAAAGTTGCGGTCAAGATGAAAAACTATGAGGAAGCAAAGGACTATTATCAGGAATTTGTCGAGATTGCACCGCATGATAATTTAAAATATGTATTAAAATATGAAATCTGTAAGGCAGAAGGTACTGACCTTAAAACGCAGATTGCCATATTGGAAGAACTCAAAGAGCAGGAATATACCGAGGAATGGGCATACGAACTTGCATATTTGTATCATAAAGCAGGCATGAGCGAGCAGTGCGTGGATGCATGTGATGAGTTGGTTCTATGGTTTGGTGATGGTCCTTATGTAGAGCGTGCATTGGAACTTAAGATGCTCTATCAGCCGTTGACCAAGGTTCAGGAGGAGAAATACCGTCAGTTCCGCCAGAAACAGGAAGGCGTTGTAGAGGTACGACCGGAGGATGAACTTGATTCCGGAGAGATCGTGAGTGAACCGGTTCAGATACCGGATGTAAAGCTTTCACCGGAGCGTTTTAATACACAGAATTTGCAGGAAGAGCTTCAAAAGAGCATGCAGCAGATCATGGAAGCCACAGAGAAAGAAACTGTGGATGACAGCATGGATAACATCAAAAAGCTCGTAGAGGAAATTCCGTATCTGCAGCTTCCGAAAGAGGATCTACAGGAAGAAACGGAGCAGGAACATATCGAGACCGATGAAGAGATCGATGATTCCTTAAAGATTAATTTCAAAGAACTGCTTGCAGAAGACTATGATGGACAGATCCGGATGTTTGTTCCGGAGCGTGGACAGATTGAGCATCAGATCACCGGACAGCTGAGCATTGATGAGATCCTTGCAGAGTGGGAGCGCACCAAGCATGCGGCAGAGGTTGCCATGCAGGAAGCGCAGCAGCGGAAATTAGAATCTGCCAAAGCAAGGGCACTGCAGGAAGCCGGAGATATTATGGAGCGTCTGGCAGATATCATTCCAAAACTTGATTCCGGACTGACACCAAGGGAATTGTTGGAGGAACAGTATTTAGATAACGGCTCTATTGAAAATGGCAAGGCGGCGGAAGTTGTCGTCAGCATGAATCAGATTCTGCAGGAGGAGATTGATCGTCTTTCCATGGAAAATGCCAAGATGGATGAATGTCTTGCGGCCGCAGCGCAGCTGGATGCAGCGGTGCAGCCAGACGTAACAGCAATGCCAGAGGCAATGCTGCCGTCAGAGGAAGCAGCCTTAGCAGATGCAGCATTATCGGATACCATGCTGCCGTCAGAGGCAATGCCATTGTCAGAAGAGACGCTGCAGGAAGAGATTTTACCGGAGTTATCCGATATCGAAGAGATCATGGAAGAGCAGCCGGGTGAGTCTGCAATGGAAGAGACAGCCGGGCAGGATGAGGAGTTACCGGAATTATCGGATGTTGAAGAAATCATGGAAGAGCAGCAGGGTCAAACTGCGATGGAGGAGACGGTAGAGCAGAGTGAAACTATGCCAGAAGAACTGCCGGAAACTTCCACTGCAGAAGAAGAGATCCCGGAAGAGGAATTAGATTTTTCTGCGGCAGTGATGCGGCAGTTGACAAAACCGATTCCATCCGAGGATGATCTGCTCAAACAGGCATTGCGGGAGCAGACACAGAAGATACCTCCACTTGGAGAGACGATGGTCTTACCGGAGATTAAAGAGCCGGAGGAAGAGTCAAATTATACAGCAATCACTTCCCTGAATAAGGAACTGCGTGAGATTTTCACCTATTTTGTTCCAATCAAGGGAATGGAAGAGCAGATTTGTCAGGCAATGACAGGTGCGGCAAGACATCTTTTGGCTGGCAAAACGGCTTCCACCGGAAATATGATCATTCAGGGTGGAAACGGCAGTGGAAAGACAGTGCTGGCAACCAGTATGGTAAAGGGATTGCAGAAAGAGACCGGACGTCCGAACGGACGGATTGGAAAAATCGAAGCCTCTGTGCTTAACAATAAGGACATTGCAACACTTCTAAAGAAAGTAGCAGGGGGATGTCTGATCATTGAGAAGGCAGGCGGCATTTCCAGAGAGACAGCAACCACACTTGCCCTGCTGCTTGAAAGTGATACAAGCGGTATTTTTGTTATCATGGAAGATACTCATAAAGGAATTGAAAAAGCATTGCGTAAGGATGTGGGATTTGCATCCCGTTTTTCCGAGAAGATCACAATTCCGATCTTCACCAGTGATGAGCTTGTAACCTTTGCAAAATCATATGCAAAGGAACTGGGTTATTCCATTGATGAAATGGGAGTATTGGCACTTTACAACAGCCTCAGCAATATCCAGAAATATGATAAGCCGACAACGCTGGCAGAAGTAAAAGAGATTATGGATAAAGCCATCGCGAAGTCGGAAAAAGGCGGGTTGAAAAAGGCATTTAGCATCATTACCTCCAGAAGGTATGATGAGGAGGATTACATTATTCTTCGGGAGAAGGATTTTGGAATATAAGAAATAAAGTAAAGAGGGGTGCAAGGTATGGCTAATTTTTCTGAACTGGATCGTTACTTATTTGGGCAGGCAACACATTATGATATTTATCGTAAATTAGGAGCGCACATTACTGATCAATACGGGATCCGTGGCGTCTGCTTTGATCTTTGGGCACCAAATGCGTCGCGTGTATGGGTAATTGGAAGTTTCAATGGCTGGGATGAGACCGCAAACGAGATGGAGCGTTTGCAGCCGGAAACAATGGGGATCTATGAATTGTTTATTCCAGGAATAGAAGAGGGAGAGCTGTATAAGTACCTGATCGAAACCAAAGATGGAAAACGTTTGTACAAGGCAGATCCGTATGCCAATTATGCCGAGCTTCGACCGGGAACGGCATCTGCGATCGCAGATATCGATCATTTTAAGTGGACCGATCAGAAATGGATGGAGGAAAGAGCAAAGGTTTCCGATGTCTATGCACAGCCAATGGCGATCTACGAGGTACATCCGGGTTCCTGGATGCGCCATCCGTGCAGGGAGGACGACGGATTTTACAGCTATAAGGATCTCGAGGAACGTCTGATCCCTTATGTAAAAGAGATGGGATACACGCACATCGAGCTGATGGGAATTTCCGAATATCCGTATGATGGTTCCTGGGGATATCAGGTGACCGGATATTATGCACCGACGTCGCGTTACGGAAAGCCGGCGGATTTCGCACATTTTATCAATGAATGTCATAAGCACAAGATTGCAGTCATCTTAGACTGGGTACCGGCACATTTTCCAAAAGATGCGCACGGACTGGCAGAGTTTGACGGTACCTGCCTGTATGAGTATGCAGACCCGAGAAAGGGTGAGCATCCGGACTGGGGCACAAAGATCTTTGACTACGGCAAAAACGAGGTAAAAAATTTCCTGATCGGAAGTGCATTGTTATGGATTGAGCATTACCATGTAGACGGACTTCGGGTTGATGCGGTGGCATCCATGCTTTACTTAGACTATGGAAAACAGGAAGGACAGTGGGTCCGCAACCAGTATGGAGACAATAAGAACCTCGAAGCGATCGAGTTCTTTAAACATATCAATACCCTGATCTTAGGAAGGAATCCGGGAACGGTCATGATCGCAGAGGAATCAACCGCATGGCCAAAGGTGACCGGAAAAGTAAAAGATGGTGGACTGAATTTCAGCTACAAGTGGAACATGGGATGGATGCACGACTTTTTGGATTACATGAAGTTAGATCCATATTTCCGCAAAGATAACCACCACAAGATGACATTCGCCATGAGCTACAATGAGAGTGAGAAATATATCTTAGTCCTCTCGCATGACGAGGTCGTACATTTGAAATGCTCCATGATCAACAAGATGCCTGGATTAGAGGGCGATAAATTCAAAAACCTGATGGTCGGATATGCGTTTATGATGGGACATCCGGGCAAGAAATTGCTCTTTATGGGACAGGATTTTGCACAGCTTCAGGAATGGAGCGAGGAGCGCGAGCTTGATTGGTATCTGTTGGAAAACCCAAATCATGCCCATATCCAGAGCTGGGTCAAAGAACTGCTGCATATCTATCAGAAGAATCCGGCAATGTATGAATTGGACAGCAGTTGGGAAGGCTTTGAGTGGATTAATGCAAATGATGCGGAACGGAGTATTTTCAGCTTTATCCGGAAGAGTAAGGGTGGAAAAAACAATCTGTTATTTGTCTGCAATTTTACTCCGGTAGAAAGGCCGGATTACTGTGTCGGTGTACCGGAAAAGAAAACTTACAAGCTGATCTTAAACAGTGATGCGGCAGAATTTGGCGGCAGTGGAGCAGAGAGACGACTTTCCTATAAGGCAAAGGAAAAAGAGTGCGATGGAAGAAAATATTCGTTTGCATACCCGCTTCCGGCATACGGAGTAGCAATATTCCGTTATTAATGACAGGAAAATGGTCAGTAGAGAGATTTTGACGGATACAACTTAATAAATGCGCTGATGTAACCGATATAACAACTAGGAAACATTAGCTGGAATGGCACAATGATTTCGATGAAACGAATGAACTGTGCCATTCTTTATGAGACAGGAGATATACCGTATGAGAGTAGAAAATCAGCAGAATCAGAATATCGTAGAGCTTATGCAGCAGACATCCTGCACCAGGGAGACGAAAGAAGCCGGACTTTTCGGAAATGCAGGAAAGACCAGTGAAACGGGTGTGGTAAGCGGGACTTCAGTTAATGTACGGGATGTAACCTATCTCAATCCGGCAAAGGACGAACAAAAAACGGTCGTAGATGAGATCGAGCAGGGACAGGCAATGGATGCCACTGAGCGAAAAAACCAGATGGCAGTGCTTGCCAACACAACGTCTGAAGAGGATTATACTAAAATGCAGGAGCAGGGATTTTCCCTGGATGAGACAACGACCAATACGATCGTCACGGTAACAGATAAGATCAAGGCAGAGCTTGCAAAAGCGGGGGTGGATATCTCCTGCTTTGGAGACGAACTGAGTGCAGACCAGATCGAAGCGATCACAGGAAGCCCGGAGCTTGCAAGACAGCTGACTGAGGCATTTCATCAGGCAGATCTGCCAGTGACCAAAGAAAATGCGCAGGATGCGATGGAGATCCTTGCCATGACAGGCTCCCTGACCAGTCCATCTGAGGGAGCAGTAAAATATCTTCTGGATAATGAACTGGAACCAACGGTAGAAAACATCTACATGGCAGAATACAGTGGAAGCACCAATTATCAGCCGGCACAGCCTGTTGATACGACTTCCTTTGATACACAGATCGAGGCAGTGATCCGCAGTGCTGGTCTGGAAGTGAACGACCAGACGATGCAGCTGAGCAAATGGATGCTTGAAAATAATATTCCACTTACACCAGACAACCTCTCCTATGCACAGGCTCTAAACGAGATGCAGATCCCGACAGACAGTGAGGAGATGATGGGGCGTATTGCAACCGCAGTGGAAGAGGGTGGGCGTCCAAAGGATGCCATGCTGTTAGACGGATATACGTTAGAGGAGCGTGCGGTACGCGCTGAGGAACTTGTAGCATCGGCAACTGATGAAGATATCGCATATGTGCTTGAAAATGGTATGGAACTGACTCTGGAGAACTTAGCATATGCGGCACACAACACGAAGAGTGGCAGTGTAGATGGGACTTCTGCTGTGCAGGGTATAGCCGGAACAGATGGGGCTTCTGCCGCGCAGGGTACAGCCGGAGCAGATGCAGCTTCCGATGTGACAGAGGGCACAGAGGCACAGGGAGAGACCGCAGCACAGACTGCAGATGTAACAGGAGAATACACAAGAGACGGACTGAGCCTGATTACAGCGAGACGTCAGTTAGAAGAGCTTCGGCTGGTCATGACAGCACAGGCAAACTATTCGTTACTGCGGCAGGGTATTTCTATCGAGACGAAGCCATTGGAAGAGCTGGTGGATGAATTAAAGAACTTAGAGCAGAACTATTATAAAAATCTGCTTGCTTCTGAAAATATTGATACTTCCGATGAAAATGTATCACGGTTTGAAGAGATCACAAGACAGGTAACTGAGATTAAGTATGTGCCGGCATATGTACTGGGTACCAAAGAGGCGGATGTTTCTACGATCCATGGCGTACACAAAGCCGGAACCGCATTAAAGGACAGCTTTGAGCGTGCCAATGAGAGATACGAGACATTAATGACTGCGCCGAGAGCAGATCTGGGAGATTCCATCCAGAAAGCATTCCGAAATGTGGATGATATTCTTACCGATCTGGAACTGGACAACTCCGAGGAAAACCGTCGTGCCGTTCGTATCTTAGGATACAATGGTCTGGATATTACAGCAGAATCAGTTACAGAGATGAAAGCTGCCGACGAAGAAGTTCAGAGAGCATTTAAGAATATGACACCATCTGTTGTAATGGAAATGATCCGGAGGGGCATCAATCCATTGCAGATGGATTTCGCTGAGCTGAACCAGACAGCTGAACAGATAAGATCAGACACCATGACAGGAGAAGACACTGCAAAATACAGCGAGTATCTGTGGAAATTAGAGCAGAACCATTCCATCAGCGAGGATGAGCGCAGCTCTTACATCGGTATCTACCGTTTAATGCGTCAGGTGGAAAATACGGATGGTGCTGCGATCGGGGCTCTGGTAAATCAGGGAACCGAACTTACCATGAAAAATCTTCTGACGGCAGTGCGTTCCGAGAAGAAGAGTGGCAGGATGGAATATGAGGTAGATGACAACTTTGCCGGAGTTGAGAAAAACGAACAGGCAGCTTCCATCACCAGCCAGATCGAGGCAGCTTATCAGCAGAACTGCTTAAAGGATGTGCTTGATACGATCACACCGGAGAAATTAAAGAATGTATTACAGCAGACCCCGGACTGGGAAGCAATGACACCGGAACAGTTAAAACAGGCACTGGCACAGGTGGAAGACAGTGGTGCAGAGACTTACGCCTATGCAAAAGAGCAGCTTTCCGAGTTGGAGCAGGCTGCCAATGTAACAGAGGATATCTATCAGGTTCTGGATAAATATGATATCCCGAATACGATGTCAAACGTTCTGGCAATGGAACAGCTGGTCAACAACAGAAATCAGATGTTCCGCAAAATATTCGGAAGTGGTGTAAAGAGTGCAGACGAGAAGGTTGGAACAGAGGACTTAGAGCAGATCAAAGAAGAACTGTTAGAAGAGTTCGGAGAGGCTGTTTCCGAACCGGTTGACATGGCAATCGCGCAGGAGAAGCTGGGAGAACTGGCAGAGAACGTGATGAAGACCATGATAAACAGTGATGATGTGACAAGTGTTGACATCAGAGAGATGCGTATGTTATCCGCACAGCTTTCCGTAAGCAGTATGCTGGCAAAAGAGGAACAGTATTGTGTACCGGTTATGGTAAATGATGAGATGATGAATGTCTCCGTCAAGATCGTCCGGGGTGTTGACAAGAAAGGAATTGTCGATATTATGATGGACAGCGAGCTGCGCGGCAAGATCGCAGCAACCTTCCAGGCAAAGGAAAACGGCATCCAGGGACTTGTTGCAACGGACAACAGAGAGACACAGGAGTTGTTAGAGCATGGACTAACCAGTCTGGCAGAGCAGCTTGCCGGGGAGAATGATACGGTACTTGATCTGCACAGTGCATATCTGGATGATCTTGATCTGAACCATTTCTCCAATGGTATGTATGGAGTCAACGCAGACTCATCCGATATACAGGAGCCGGAGAGTGAGGGCTATAAAGTGCAGACCTCACGTCTGTATCATATTGCAGAGAGCTTTATCAAAAATATCAAAGAAACATTATAAAACAGGATTTAAAATATGGTTGCTGCAGCAGAATGATCAGGGGTTGGATGCAGTCTGTGTCTTAAGATATTCCATGATCCCGGAATGGAGGGCAGCAACCAGTTTTTCCTGATATTCATCTGTAAGGAGCAGGTCTGCTTCTTCCGGATTACTTAAAAACCCACATTCTACAATTACGGTAGGTGTGGGTGTTTTTTTGAGCAGATAATAGCTCTCGTTGGCTTTTGCTTCGCGGTGGTTGTCAGGGTCGACCTGCTCAATCAGTGTTTTTTGAAGGATGGCAGCAAGGTCTTTTCCTCCGGCAGACTGTCCATAGTAAAAGACCTGCGCACCTTTGATCTCCGGGGAAGGGTAACTGTTCTGGTGGATACTGACGGTGAAACACGGATTGGCATCCGTAATGATCTTACAGCGGTTCTGCATATCCTCGGCTTTTTTGTTGGTGCTTCCCTCCGTATAGAGACCGCTATCGGTGTCTCTTGTCAGGATAATATCAAGGTCATCGTCCGCAAAAGTATCTTTTAGTTTTAAAGCGAGCGCGAGATTGATGTCCTTTTCGAGTGCATCATTGCATCCTACTTTTCCCGGATCGCTGCCGCCATGACCGGCATCAATGACGATACAGGTATTCTGTTCTTTCACGTTATTGTTTCCGACAAAAACGGTTCCCTGCTTTGCAAGGAAAAAGGTTGTAGCGATCAAAGTGACTGCCATGAGAAGTTCTAACTTTTTTTTCATAAAAAAATTCCGGACATTTGCTTATCATAAAATATTCGCAAATGCCGGAATTTATGAAACTGATTTTAGTCGGATCAGTTGATGTATTTAATGATCGTATCCCATACGGAAGCATTTTCCAGACCAAGTTTCCAGAAAGAGCCGCCAGCCAGATTGTTTGACTGTAAGACTTTTAACTTTTCTTCGAGGGAAAGCGCATCCTCAATCCAGATCTTGTAGATGACGCCGTTATTTTCGTACTGTACATAATTCTGACCGGCTTCCTCAGACCAGACCGGTGTCGCATCGTTTGCACTGATCAGATTCTGGATCTCAGACATATTTGTTGCATAAGTGGTCAGCTCATATAAAGTATAGCTGTCAGAGCTGCCGTCCTCTACGGTAACTTCCTCCGTAGAAGCTTCAGCATTGTCTGTTGTCTCGGAGGCAGTAGTGTCGGAAGAAACTGGTGTCTCAATCCAGACACGCGTGTAGAATGGCATACCCATGATGATCTGGTCGGCAGGAACTTCCTTTAAGGTGTTTGCAACGCCCTCTTTGACATAACCGATCGAAGCGACCGGACCGGCTTCCTCGGAACCGGCATAATGCTCGTCATATGCCATGACTACGACATAATCGGCAAACAGTGCCTGTTCGGCGCGGTTATAAAATGCGGTATAGGAAGTAGGCACATAGTTGTCGACGGAAAGAACAATACCATTATTCGCACATTTGAGTGATAACTCACGGATAAACTCAATATAGCCGTCTCCGACATCGGAACTGAGCGATTCGAAATCGACGTTGATACCATCTAAGTTATACTGGATCGCTGCGGAGATCAGATTGTTGATCAGGTTTTCTCTACGCGAGGTATAAGTTAAAACTTCTGTGGAGTTTACATCTTTATTTTCCAGGTTGCTGACCAGTGCCCATACCTCAATGCCATGCTGATGACAGTAGTCCACATAGCTTGAGCTGGCAAGGCTTACAATGTTTCCGTTGTTGTCATTGAGGTAGAACCAGGTCGGAGAGATCACATTGATTCCCTTTGTGTTTTGCAGAACAGAGGATAAGCTGCTGTTGGCATCCGCATTGGTGATCTGATGCCATGCCATATTGATCTTGAAATCCTTTTTGATATGGGTAAATTCCTCTGCAACGTAATCGCTTGTGGCGGTTTCTGTTGAGGTCGAACCAAGGGTTTTGGATTTGACATAACCAATGATGCCGTCCTCGGTCATTACCTTTGTCCAGGTCTCATCCGGTTCCAGTACGGTTACGACCGTGCTTTTATCCAGATCAGCAAGGATCGGACTTTTTATGCCACCCTGATAGCGGAGTTCTGTCGCTTTTTTCAGGGAAGCAACATTGTATTTACCCCACTGCGTGGTAAGTAAGATGCGATTTGGATTTTCACATACCGTGTAGGAAAAATCCGAATACTGTTTTACAAAATCGATCGCAACATAGGCAGTAGAGGCATCGGCTTTTACGATGGTATGTCCAAAGGACTGTGAATCCTTTGTGATGGTGTAGGTGTCGCTTTCTGCATTGACAGTTATCAGGTCAGTTGGTGTTGCATACAGCAGTTTGTTTTCATTGGCATCCCAGTAAAAGCGGCTGTTGATGTTATCGTGGATGAAATTGTAGTCCAGATAAACAACGCCATTTATCACACGTCCCTTTGTTTCGATGACTTCATCGTTTAATACGATGGCAGCCTCATCCTCAGAGGTTAAGGCGTAATAGTCAGAAAGTTCCTGGCGGTCTTTGGTTGGTGTATATTTTTCGATCAGACTGCTCAAAAACATAAATAACAGGACCACGATGATGAGGGCTCCTGCGGCTAAAAAAGGAACTATTTTTTTCTTCATTATGAAAATCCTTTCTTCTTATGGTGTTCTGTCTTTAATATAGGTCATTGCATCAAATGTACCAACCTATTGTAGCATAAGAAGCTGTAAATTCAAAGGTATTTGAATTAGTTTTTGGAGGTGCAGCCATTTGAAACACCAAATGGCGCACTTCCAAAAAATCTCTTTTTTATGCAAGTTCGTAAACAATATTCCTAATGATAAGGTGGGCATTGAGAGCTGTTCCACCTTCTGGATTCGTTTTATTTTGATTTGTTTTTTTGAGTTGATTATTTGTTGTCTTTTTTTATTTTGTCAAAATGTACTTCTTTTAACACCCCCTGATCAAAAATATAATCCCTCATATATGAGGTTTCTTCGTGAATGCAAAGTTCCTTTGCAATGTGTTTGGAATCACTTCTGGAACCTTCCAGCCAGATGGTAATTCCCTGGTTTTCCAAAGTGGAAAGTTCCAGATAAAGTTTTTCTAAGTGTTCATTCATTGTTATCCCCCATATCTGTTATTCCAAAAGGAATCCGCTGGTTACAGTGTGATATATCATAGTGTGACATCTTCCCCAAAAGATGTCGGGTAAATGATGCTGCACCATGTGACGCAGGCATACGTGATACCAGATAAGATAAGTTTAGTCGAGCAGTTCCTGTAAAACAGGAAACAGCTCCTTTTCGATTCGGAATGGATTTTGGATCAACGGAACTTTGCGTAACACGATGGGAGAACGACCGGAAATGCTGTGAAATGTATGAGGCTTTCCCGTTCTCATAAGATAGATGCAGCCTTCTCCTGAAGATATTTTCTGGTTAAGCAGCTTCTGGCAGTTCCGGAAATTGTCCATTTTCCAGGGGGCCACGCTCCCAATGATGATCTTCTTATCGCAGCGCAGAAATTCGCTAAGATCCGCTTCACTTAGACTGCCGAAGTCGAGCACCAGATAACGGTAGCCCAGATTTAACAGGGCAGGAAGTTCATCGCTTCCAGTTGCCGGATAATAATCCACATCATGGATGCGGAAATAAGTGCGACAGCGATTTTCTTTCTGTGCGTAGGGTAAAGTGGCATCCGTCATAAGGAGACGGATCTCGTCCCGCTTATGAAACTCGAGATAAGCTGTGGCGGCTTTGTATTTAGAGCCACATAGATTTGCCAGGGCGATTGCCAGATGTGTGGCGCCCGCACCGGAATAACAGCCAGTGATGCCAATGATAAAATGGGATTTTGTTCCATTTCGTTCGATTCCGAAAATGAGTATCAACCTCCTTTCGTTCAATGATCTGTATGACAGACCTTTCACATTTTGCGGTAACGCGGAAAGGATTACAGTTGACCGGAAAGCAATAGACAGGCATTTTTAAAAGCTTTGCATATTTTTTTGCAGCTTTTTTGTTATTATAATTGCAGATGAGAATGAGCTTTTCCGGCAATGGAAAGCTGTGGATCAAAGAAAGTGCATCCGGCATATCCCAGATGCTTCCACTTAAGATAAGAAAGATCAGATCTTCCTTCTGTGAGTGGAGACATTCTTCAATCTGATCCCCATAATCTGTTACCAGCAGAGCATTCTCCGGAAGAGGGCAGTCAATGCCGGCTCCATAGTCCGGTATCCCTGCAAAGGCTCCGTGGTAATAAATGCCATCCGTTTCATGCCAGAGAGCATCGGATGATGTCATGGCAAAAAGCGGTTCGTCCTGTTCTTTGGACAGATAAAGACTGTTGTATCTGTTCTGATTTAAAATGCTTACAAGTGAAACGGCAAAATGCGTAGCACCTGCTCCGGGTCTGCTGCCGAGTACGGCAATCTGTCTGATGAGATGTGAAGAATGCTGACACGCTGTATCTGTGGCAGCAGAGTGAAAAGCTGCCATGCCCCTGACTTTGATCAGGGCTTCTTTTAATTCAGCAGCACTCTGATAACGATTTTCTTCGTCAAAAGAGGTGGCTGTCTGGATCGTGTCTAAAAGTTGTGGGGAACAGGGAGCAGAGGTGGCATCTGCCATCAGGGAAAGTACTTTTCCAAGACTGTAGATATCAGAAGCAGGGTGTATGGAATGTCCAAGATATGCTTCCGGTGCCACAAAGCCGTCTGTTCCGTATTTTTGGAAATTTTGTCCAGAACCGGTAAAAAATGAGGCAATGCCAAAGTCGATTAATTTGATCTGATTTCCACATACTATAATGTGCTCTGGTTTTAGATCCTGATACAGGATAGGGTATGGAGCAATATGATGCAGATAATCTAAAATATCGCAAAGCTGGATGCCGTATTTTAAGATCAGTTCCTGTGAAATGTTGTGTTCTGGATAGAGGATCATATCCTCTAATGAGTCACCCTGGATAAATTCTTCGACCAGATAGATAAAGGTATCATCTTCATCAATGTCATAAATAAGGGGGATACCTGGGTGATTTAGAGTTTTCAGAAGGTAAGCTTCCGAGTATGGACTGCCTTCTGTAAAGATAGAAGATGTATCTGCCGTGTCTTTGGGGATACACTTGATGGCGCGATAGACCTTCAGTTTCAGATGTCGGGCAAGATAGACGGTACTGCTGTTGCCGGTACCAAGAGTGGAAATAATCCGATATTTGCCAAACAAAATATTTTCTTCTATGCGATACCGCTCCTTTCGAAGCGTGTCAGTTTCGCATCTCACGCATATTTTATAACACAGGTGGATTTAAAAGGCAATGTCTTTTGTAAGATTTTGTGAAAAGTTCACAAAAATGGAAACAAATTTTACTGGAAAGCAGGGTTTAGAAATATTTAATCATTGGCATACTTTACATCAAGATGGCATTTGTTTATAATGAGTGTAAGTTTACAAGGTTTTCCGGATGAAGGAAGTGATTGTATGAAAATAGAAAAAGTAAATGATAACCAGATTCGCTGTACCTTGACGAGAGAGGATCTGGCAGAGCGCCAGATTAAACTGAGCGAGCTTGCATATGGTACGGAGAAGGCAAAGATGCTTTTTCGCGATATGATGCAGCAGGCAGCATATGAATTTGGTTTTGAGGCTGATGATATCCCACTGATGATCGAGGCGATTCCGCTGTCAGCAGATACCATTATTCTGGTAATTACCAAAGTTGAGTATCCGGAAGAACTTGACACGAGATTTTCCAAGTTTTCAGACCCGGATCCAGAGGATCTTTACGAAGATATGATAAACAATAATTATCAGACGGCATCAGAGGGTGCGGATGATATTTTAGGATTATTCAAACAACAGAACAGGGAAGCAGCACCAGGTAAACAGGAAGAACAGAGTTTCGCTTCCTCCGGACAGGAGAGGGCAGAAAAACAGGAAATTCCGGTAAATGTACTTGTAGACATTACGAAACTTTTTGTTTTTCAGGATTTTGGAGAGCTTACCCGTCTGGCACACATTTTAAAAGGATTTTATACAGGATCGAACGATCTTTATCAGAATGTGGCAAATCATAGATATTATCTGTTGGTCAGCAAGAGCAGCCAGTCGCCAGAGACATTCAACAAGGTCTGCAATATTTTATCTGAATATGCGCAGCAACAGACTTATACACCTGCCACCGGGGCATTTTTCAGAGAACATTGCCGTCCGGTTCTGACAGGAAGTGCATTACAGACATTGGCAGAATTATAAAAAGATCGCTGTGAGCCATCTGGTTTACAGCGATCTTTTTGTTACAAAATATTATGCAAGATCTTTTGCAAGGAAATCGTTGATCTCGTTTACCAATGCATCCGGATCAATGCCATGAACCATAGCAGCCTCCTCGATCGTTTCCATCTGGGAAGATGGGCATCCGAGACAGTGCATTCCGATATTTAAAAGAATTGGTGCGATGTTCTGATCAATCTGAAGTAATTCACCAATCATGGTTGATTTCGTAACCTGTGCCATTTCTATTTCCTCCTTTTCGTGTGATAAAAAAAGTATACCCATAACGTGGACATTATAATACGAATTTTATAAGAATGCAAATCAATCATTGTATTTTTGAAAGAACTTGATAAAAAAAGAATTTTTATAAATCACACTTTAGTGAATGGGCAGGAAGTCCGATATATAAGGCAGAGATTAAGGACAGGGAATGTCAATAAAGCTGCAGGGATGCAAAATAAAAACATGTCAGGCAGAAAAGGAGAATGACAGTATGAAGATCAACTATAATGTGTCAGCGGCGATTGCCAATAAGCACTTACTTGGAATTGAAGATAATTTAAGCACGACAATGGAGAGACTTTCTTCCGGATTAAAGATCAATCATTCCAAGGACAACCCTGCAGGAATGGCAATTTCCAGCAAGATGAAAGCACAGATCGACGGTTTGAACCGTGCTTCTGAGAATGCTTCCGATGGTGTTTCTGTAATCCAGATCGCGGATGGTGCATTAAATGAGACAACCAGTATTTTACAGCGTATGCGTGAGCTTTCTGTTCAGGCAGCCAGTGATGCGACCATGACACCGGCAGACCGCGAAGCGATCCAGAAAGAGATTGCATCTTTAAAACAGGAAGTAGACCGTATTTCAACCGATACCGAGTACAACAGCAAGACACTGTTAGATGGTTCCCTCGATACCAGGGTTTATACAAAACATGCGACCAGAGTCGATACTTCTGATTATGTGAAAGCAGGTCAGTACGATCTTACGATCACAAAGGCTGCAACACGTCCGGATGCCGTGACCGCAAGCGCAGATTTCAATGATACCACAACACAGATCGGTGTATCCGGAAGCATTACGATCAATGGTTCTACGGTGGAAATTTCCGCAACGGATACCATGGCAGAAGTATATGAGAAGCTTCGTGATGGTGCAGAAACCGGAGAAACAACGGTGGACAGAGATAAGACAACCGGAGAGATCACCTTTGAGACAACTTTATATGGAAAAGGTTCTCAGTTACAGCTTTCTACCGACAATGAAGACCTGGCAAACAAGCTTGGCATTGCGGCAGCAGGCGGCAATACATGGAATAAAGTAACCGATGGTTATTATGTATATGGTACACAGAAGGTGGATTCTACCGGAACACCGGTTGTAGACGAGGATGGTAATCCTGTTATTGTTGGACCGATGGGAGAGGATGCAGAGGTAGCTTTGGATACCACAACCGGATTTACCAATACCGCAACCGTTTCTTACGATGGAAACAAGATCACGATCACCGATCTGGGCGGATTTTCCATGTCATTTTTGGCAGAAGCAGGATATGACGCAACAACAGGTGGCGCAGATGCCGGAAAGATCAGCTTTGATGTTACTGATATCGGAACCATGACCTTACATATCGGTGCCAATATGGACCAGAACGTAGATGTAAGAATCCAGGAAGTTTCCTGTGAGAGTCTCTATATCGATGATCTGGATGTAACAACCGTAAATGGTGCATCAAGGGCACTGGATAAATTAGACGATGCAGTTGCCAAGGTAAGTGAAGTCAGATCAAAACTGGGGGCATATCAGAACCGTCTGGAATACAGTGTAAACAGTCTGGATACATTCGAAGAAAATATGACAGATGCAATGTCCAGATTAAGTGATGCAGATATGGCGGAAGAAATGACGGAGTATACACATCAGAATGTATTGAATCAGGCTGCGATCTCTGTTCTGACACAGGCAAATGATCTTCCGCAGCAGGTGTTACAGATTTTACAGTAATAGAGAAGGGTGGAGTCTGTTTTGAAAAAAGAACAGATACAGGAATTTACCAGAAGGATCAGTCAGTGCAATAAGGGCGCGCTTGTGATCGTGATGTACGATATCTTATTTGTATATCTTACCGATGCAAAGGAAGCGCATGAAAAGCAGGACTGGGAAAATTATAAAGAGGCACTTCGCCATGCACAACGCACGATAGGAGAGCTGATCTCGGCACTTAATTTTTCTTATGAGCTTGCCGGCGAGCTTTACCGGATCTATGTATTTTGCCGTGACAGTCTTGCCAGGGCAATGTATAAGCGGGATATCGAAGATATCCTTATGGCAGAACGCCTGATGAAAAAATTATATAGCGCATTTGAAGTCGCAATGAAGCAGGATTCGTCCGCGCCTCTTATGAGAAATACCCAGCAGGTATATGCAGGGTATACTTATGGGAGGGACGATCTGGTGGAAACCTGCGGCGACTATGATACATCCAGAGGATTCTTAGTATAAGAGTCCTCTGTTTTTTTCATAATTTTTAATGCTTGTAAGCAAAAATTTATAACGCATCTGTACGGAATTTAATTCGTAAATATAGCAATCGATCAGGTCCGGATCGGTGGCATTTCCAAGATTATTATAGGCATCCTGTAAATCACGTGCCGTCTGGTGGAGGTCGTTGATCAGAAGCGTATAATGCTTATCATTTGTCTTCTCGGTTTGAAAAACATGCAGCATACATCCAATCTCCAATCTGTTTTTACTTTTAGTATAAGCAGAGATTTCCAATTCTATACAGTTTTCTGTCATAAAAATGGTAAAACGGAATAAATTAGCAGAGAAAACAGCAGATGGACAAAATAAAAATGGAAAAAATGACTGCATTTAGTATTCTTGGCGGTGTATTGCTGCTTGTCCTTGCGATCGGGCTCTGCAAGAGGCAGTCGCAGGTGGTATGGAACTTTTTGATCCGGGTGGTATTTGGTGCGATCGCCGTTTTTTTGACGAATGATTTTCTGGCAGCACAGGGAATTTCACTTGCAGTTGGATTAAATCCGGTCAGCCTTTTGACACTCGGAACGCTTGGATTTGGCGGCTTTGCGGCACTTTATGGAATTTTGTTCCTGCAATTTTTGTAAAAAACTTACAAAAATAGAAGAGAACACTGGACAAAAAAAGAGGTGGTTGCTATAATCCGATTCACAAACAAAAGAAAGAGGTGAGACATTGGGGAGATTACACAATTTACATTACTGACCCATCTGGTGATGGCGGTCGTAATGGACTTTCAGACAGGAAAGATCAGTAACCGGCTGATTGTTTCCGGACTTATTTGGGGACTTGCCTTCCGGCTTATGGGGGATGGAATGGCAGGGGTGTTACCGTTTCTGATTCATATTTCTATTCCGGTTATCTTATTCATTCTATTATTTCAGATCCGTGCGATTGGCGCGGGCGATATCAAGTTGTTTTCCGTTGTAGGTGGTTTTTTGAGTATAAGACAGTTAGTGTATCTGGTGTTGACAGCATTTGTTGTTGCCGCAGGGATCGGTGTACTTAAATTGTTTTATCAGGTAAAAACTGTGGGATATCAGATGGGAAGCAGGACTTTGATCCATTTTTCAACAGCAATTTTAATCGCATATTTTATTGTAGTCTGGGGGTGGGGCATTGCGTAAAATAGTCGCAGCATTTTGTGACACAGATGAGGCATACCGTGAGAGATTTGCAGCATATCTGATGCAGCATAGGGCAAAACAGATCACATTGCAGGTATTTTCGGAGCCGGAGTTACTGGTTTCTTATCTGCAGAAAAATGAAGCCGACGTCATCATCGCAGGAATGGGATGTGAAGACCTGACCGAAGCGGATCTTGGGACAGATTGTGCTATTGTGAAACTGGTCGGGAAGCATCAGCTTATTCAGGAGGAGATCGTATACGATGAGAGGGCAAAAAGGAAAGTTGTCCCTGTCTTTAAATATCAGCCAATGGATAGGATCCTGCATGAAATACAGATTGTGACCGGGATCGGGAATGAGATGTCCGATGGAGTCCTGGCATCCGATCTTGAGATCATTGGGGTGATCTCTCCGGCAGGACATGATATGCAGATCCCATTTTCACTTCTACTTGCAGTAAATCTGTCAGGGAAAAAGAAGATGCTGTATCTGAACCTGATGCAGTTCTCCGGTCTTGTGAGGAATTTTCATCTGGCAGGGGAAGGAAATATGGGGGATCTCATTTCCCGTCTGCGAAAAAAGAAACTGACAAAAGAGGTCTTTTTGCGTATGACGTATGAGAATGAGTATTTTTCCTACATACTGCCATTTCAAAATCCGGAGCAGATGTCTGAATTTCTATTGGGGGATTTTCTGGAACTGCTTGATCTTATCCGGAAACAAAATCTGTACCAGGGAGTGGTCATTGATTTTGGAACCGGTGTAGGTTCTCTGGCAGATATGCTCGAACAGTGTCATAGCATTTATTGCCTGACGAAAAAGGGAGCGTTTTATGAGGGACAGACAGAGGATTTTTTACAATATCTGCAAGGAAAAGGTAAAACTCGGATGGTGGATCAGTTGCATATGCAGGAGATTCCGTTTTCAACAAAAGGTCTAAAATATACGTCAAATCCGATCGAGCAGTTACTGTGGAGTGAGTTTGGCGATCATGTAAGGAATTGCCTGAGAGGAGGAGCGGAGCACGCAGGATGAACATAGGGGAAAAAGAGATGGAAAGTCTGAAAGAGCAGATCTTAGAAGAGATGGATCTGACGAAAGAACTGCTCGATGACGAGATCTATACCTTGATCGAGGAAAAAGTTGAGACATTTTCGCACAGTCATATGATTACGCTTGGGGAGAGGGAAGAGCTGGAGCGGAAACTGTTTCATTCCATGCGAAAATTCGATGCCATACAGGAGCTGTTAGAGGATGATACGGTAACCGAGATCATGGTAAATGGTGCCGAGCATATCTTTTATGAAAAAGATGGCAGAGTGCTAAAAGCAAAGAGCCGTTTTTCATCCAGACAGAGACTTGATGATGTGATCCAACAGATGGTCGGCAATAACAACCGTATGGTAAATGAGGCATCACCGATCGTGGACACCAGACTGCCCGATGGATCGCGTGTCAATATCGTTTTGGAACCGATCTCCATTGACGGTTCTGCGATCTCAATCCGTAAATTTCCCAAAAGCCCGATGCGGATGGAGGATCTGGTGCGGATCGGCTCGTTGTCTGATGAGGCTGCTCTTGCATTAAAAAGGTATGTTGAGTCCGGATACAATATCTTTGTATCGGGGGGAACCGGTTCCGGAAAAACTACCTTTTTAAATGCAATGTCGCAGTATATTCCAGAAGAAGAACGTATTATCACGATCGAGGATTCTGCGGAGCTTCAATTACAGGACAAGCCGAATCTGATCCGGCTTGAGACAAGAAATGCCAATACGGAAGGGGTGGTACCGATCACGATCCGGGATCTGATCCGAACAGCACTCCGTATGCGGCCGGAACGGATCATCGTGGGGGAATGTCGCGGGGCAGAGGCACTTGATATGTTACAGGCGATGAACACTGGGCATGACGGGAGTCTTTCAACCGGACATGCCAATTCCTGTCAGGATATGTTAAGCCGTCTGGAAACCATGGTTTTAATGGGCATGGATCTGCCGCTTCAAGCGATAAGGAGCCAGATCGCATCCGGGATCGATCTGTTTGTCCACTTGGGACGCCTGCGGGATAAGAGCAGGAAGGTGCTTGCGATCGCAGAGGTTGTGGGGATGGAGGCAGGAGAGATCCGTCTGAATGAATTGTTCCGGTTTGTGGAAGAAGGAGAGGTAAATGGAAAAGTATGTGGAAAACTGGAACAGGTTGGCACATTGCAGCATAAGGAGAAGCTGTATCGGGCAGGGTTTACTGAATCACAGCTGACAGGAGAAAAGGATGGACTATCGTGTATATCGTTGTAGCATAGGGGAGAATGTGCAGTGGATTGCTATAAGTGTATTGATCACAGCGGCAGTGGCATGGCTGTTTTACCAGTCTTATTATGGCATGGTATTATTGCCGGTTATTGGGGTATTCTGCCGGAAACGCTATATCATAAGCCGGAAAAAGAAACGGCAGCAGATGCTTTTGTATCAGTTCAAGGATGGGGTATTGGCTGTGCAGAACGCATTACTTGCGGGATATTCGGTTGAAAATTCCTGGCGGGAGGCAGAAAAGGAGTTGCAGAAACTATATGGGGCACAGGGGCTGATGACACAGGAATGGCATCAGATGAATGTGCGGATCAAAATGAATGAGCCGTTGGAAAAACAGCTGATGGAATTTGCATCCCGCAGTAACTGTGAGGATGTGGAAAGTTTTGCGGAAGTTTTTTCTTTTGCAAAACGCAGCGGGGGAAATTTCGTCAAGATCATAAAGGCGACGGTAATCAGGATTTCTGGCAAGATCGAGGTGGGAAAGGAGATTGAGACGGTACTTTCCGGTAAAAAATTAGAGGGAAGGATCATGAATGGTATGCCGTTATTTATTCTTGCCTATCTGAATGTTACTTCAAAAGATTTTCTGCAGATCCTTTACGGAAACTTACCGGGTGCCGCCGTGATGACACTTGTTCTTGGTATCTATGTGATGACGGTAAAATTATCGGAGCGGATTTTGGACATCCGGGTATAAGGGGAGAAACTATGATCTTATGTGTGGTTGTATTTGTAATAATGATTGTTTTCTATGGACTGGGAAGAAACCATCTCACAAAGAGTAAAAAACAGATCCTGCTTGTTTTGCTGATTGCGTCTGCTCTTGGCGCCATGGCCGGGATCATGGAAGGGCAGGAAAAAGAAAAAACGGATGTCCTGCCCCGCAATGTAGCAGGTATGGGAGCTTATGAGGAAGAATTACAGCTAAATGCGGGGGATGTGCTAAAGGATTATGATTACAAGCTGACTGTGCCGGAACAGATCAGGACAAAGCAGGAGGAACAGGCACTTTTAGAGCAGGCAAAGCAGGAGATCACAGACACTCTTTTGGGAGAGAACACGTCGTTTGACATGGTAAATAAGCAGGTAATGATGGAAAGCAGTTATCAAAACGGAGCCGTTGCGGCGACCTGGGAGGTATCACCATATACGGCACTGGATGAGAAAGGGCAGATCACAGAGCAGGATATTCCAGAAGAGGGAAAACTGGTGCAGTTGTCCGTAGAACTGGTCTGTGGCGAAACTGCATGCTGCTATGAATTTCCTATCCGGATCGTTCCGGTCAGGTTAAGTGGGGCAGAACAGCTCTTAAAGGAAGTAGGAGATAACTTAAAAGCACAGGAAAAGCAGAAGGGAACAGAAGAGATCAGGCTGCCGGAGGCAATCGGAAGTGTAAAACTGCAATGGAGCAGGAAAAAAGACTACACGCCGGAGAAAGTGCTAGCATTAGGCGTGGCATGTGCCGGGATGCTTCCTCTGATCGAACTGTCAAAGCAGCAAAAAGAAAGAAAAAAAAGAGAACAGATGCTGCTGATGGAATACCCTGACTTTATCAGTAAACTGGTTCTTTTGATGGGCTCCGGCATGAATTTATCCGGGGCATGGAAAAAGATTGCAGCAGATTATGAAAATAAGCGGAAGAAAAAGGAGATACCACCAAGGGTATCGGGAGAGGAAATGTTGCTTACCTGCCATGAGATGGAGGGAGGCATAGGAGAAGGGGTGGCCTATGAACGGTTTGGAGAACGGTGTCAGATTTCCGGCTACCGGAAACTTGGTAATACCCTTTCCAGAAATCTGCAAAAGGGCAATCAGGGGTTATTAGAGTTATTAGAAACGCAGGTAGACGAAGCATTTGAAGAGCGAAAAAACGTTGCCAGAAAGTGTGGAGAGGAGGCAGGAACAAAATTGCTGTTTCCGATGATCCTTATGCTGGCAATGATCATGGTGGTGCTATTGATACCGGCATTGCTTTCGTTTCAGATGTGACAGGTTTTAAAAGCCACGAAAATTGTGGCGGAAAAGGAGGAACAGATGAGAGGAATCGAGGAATTTATAAGAGAAGAGGATGGGATTGGTGTTGTTGAGATAATTTTGATCCTGGTAGTATTAATTGGTTTGATCGCAATCTTTAAAACAAAAATGAGTTCACTGATCAAAGATATTTTTACTAAGATTGGTACACAATGGAAGACACTGTAATGCGTATAAAAGGAAGTATGACCGTATTTGTGGCATTATCGCTTTTACTGGTAATATCATTTTTAATGGCGCTGCTGGAAGGTGCAAGGGCGCAGGGATTAAACACCTGCGCCGAGCTCGTGTCAGATGTGGCGATCCATTCGGTCTGTGCAGAGTACCAGCCGGTATTGTGGGAGGATTATAAGCTGCTTATGCTGGATGGCACGTATGGGACAGGAACGTTTTCTGTTGAAAAACTGAATAGTAGATTGTGTACGCGCATTTCTGAAAACATCGAAAATACAACTGCCAGTGGCATGAGTTTATACAAGTTGTTTTTACAGGATGCACAGGTAACCGGATACCAGCTGGCTACAGATGGAGCAGGCGAAGTCTTTTTACAGTGCGTGGCATCTTATATGAAAAATAATCTGACAAGAGAAGCCGCGAAGAGCTTATATGATGCCTATCAAGAGGGAAAAGAGGTAGAGGAAAGTGATCGCAGTGATTATAGCGTGGAAAATGCCAATACGGCGATCGAAGAGGCGAAAGTGGCAGCAGAGGAAGGCAATAGCGAAGGGGACTCCGGGGATGGTGGATTGTCTGTAGAGACGGAAAATAAAAAAACGGAGGAGCCGGCAGGAACGGCAGAAACAGAGGAAAATCCACTGGATATTGTACTGCAGTTAAAGCAGAATACGCTGCTTAGTCTGGTCGCGGGTGGTTCATCGGAAATCTCACAGAAACAGGTCAATCTGCAGGAGAGTGTCTCAAGGCGTGAAAATCATACAGGGACAATGGTGGTGGAAAGCCGGACCGGATGGTATGAAAAGGTTTTGATCACAGAGTATCTTGACCATTATTTTTCAAATTATTTAAGACCGAAAGAGAATGCGGCACTTTCCTATGAAATGGAGTATCTGTTATGTGGCGAGGACTCGGATGCAGCAAATCTGGAAGGCACGATAAACCGACTGCTCCTGATGCGGGAAACTGCTAATATTGCGGCGATCGTAAAGGATGGTACAAAGCGAAATGAAGCAAAAACACTGGCAGAATTGTTGGCTGGATTTAGCGGAAACCCGGCAATTATTTTTGTTGTGCAGTGCGGGATTATTGCAGCCTGGGCTTATGTGGAAAGTATATTGGATCTGCGGGCACTGTTGCGCGGAGATAAGATTGCGCTGATAAAAAGTGACAGGCAGTGGACTACCAATACAAAGCATCTGTTGGAGTCCTTAAAGGATGATGCAAAAGCAATAAATTGTGAAAATGGACTTACCTATAAACAATACATTAAGCAATTTGTGATCACGATGGGCAATCAGAAACTGGCATATCGGATGATGGATGTGATGGAGCAGAATGTCCGGGCAGTGTCAGGAAATGAAGCAGTGAGAATGGATGATATGGTATGCCGGATAAAAAGTGTGGAGCAATATGGAGCGAATCCGTTATTTGCAAGATTATCCCTGTTTTATCCCAATATGTTAAAGCAGTATTCCTTTGTAAAGGAACGGGAATTTGACTATATCAGATAGAGAAAGGAGGGCAGGTATATCGTGGTGTCTCATTGCTTAAAGGTAGAAAAAGGTAAAATAATACAAACAAAATCTCTCCCTGGATTGTACATTACCAGAGCCTATTCCGGCAGCGACCGGCGTAAGGGGGCACCGCGATGTACCTGGCAAAAGGCTTCTTTTACAATTGAAGCAGCACTGTTATTTCCGATGGTAGTCTGTTTTCTGGTAAGTATCCTGTTTTTCTTTCGTGTCATGCAGGTGGAGTTACAAGTGGAAAAATCACTGGCGGCGGTGGCAGAAAAAATGGCGGTAAATGCGCTTGCCCCGTCGGATACGGGTTCTGTCATACTAGGAATGGCGGGACTGCAGCTTGCTGTAAGAAAGGAGCTGGAAGGGAAAGATGGAGTTTCGCAGTATGTGAGCGGGGGAGCGGCAGGAGTTTTTGTATCAGGTTCCAAACTGTCAGGAGATTTCATCGATATTCATGCAACATGGAAACTTCCACTTCCAATCAGGCTGCCGGGAATACGGAATATAAAACTTGAACGGAGGGTGTGCGCAAGAAAGTGGACTGGATTTCATGGAGAGGGGGAGCAGGAGGAGAACCGCTTCGTCTATGTGACAGAGACGGGAATGGTGTATCATCTGACAAGAGAATGTCGTCACTTAAGACTCTCCATCAGCAGTGTTGCATCCGCAAAGATCGCGGAGCAGAGAAATGAAAATGGTGGAAAATATTCAAAATGTGAGAAATGCACAGCCGGAAAGACAAAACCGGCGACGGTTTATATCACAAAGCAGGGAGACCGGTACCATTATGACCTTGGATGCAGCGGTTTAAAACGTACCATTTTTATGGTACGGCTTTCGGAAGTGGGAGACAGACCGGCATGCAGCAGTTGTGGAGGTATCGCAGCAAAGGACGAGGAAAAAAACAAGTATGATTCAAAAAATAATATTATTGGCAATACTGGCAATGTTTGCTTATCAGGACTGGAAAACACAAAAGCTTTCCGTATATCTGCTGTTAGCATCCGGCATTATAGGGTTAGTCTGCCATCTGTGCATCAGACAGCTTACGATGAGTGAGCTTCTCCTGGGGGCAGCAGTTGGGATCGCAATGCTTGGAATTGGTTTTTTGACGAGGGAGAAAGTTGGTTATGGGGATGGTGCGCTTGTAGCGGTGTGCGGGATCTTCCTTGGTTTTACAGAAAATATAGAAATGCTGTGCATTGCACTGATCTTACTGGAGCTAACGGCATTATTTTTGATCGTCGTAAGAAAAAAAGGACGGAGGTATCGGATCCCATTCTGCCCGTTTTTATTGGCGGGGTATCTGGTGATATTGCTATGAGAAAGATCAAGTGTAGAGGGTCATTTACCATAGAGGCGGCTGTTTATATGCCGTTTTTGCTCGCAATCTATCTATTTGTCATGCAGACAGGCATTCATCTCTATACAGAGACAATCGATATGGCAACCGAAATCCAGGCAGAGCCGGGGGTGGATGTCCTCAAATTATTTTACAGAATACAGGGGCTAGAGGAGGTGTTTGGAAGTGGAAACTAGGTATATCAGAAATCTGAAGGGAAGCTATATAATCACGCCACGTATCGGCCAGGAACAGCCATGGGAAAAAGAAATGCTGTCCTATCATCAGCTGGAACATCTGTTAGTGCCGGAAGAGATCAGCGAAAACGGAGAAGTTGCGCTCTGGTATGATATCAGTGGGAAACAGGCACTTGATGTGATATTGGAAGTAAAGGAAATAGATTATGATCTGTTTGCAAATTTGTGTACGGCGTTGATCACAATGGCGGAGCAGTTGGAGGAACTGCTGTTAGTGCCGGATGTGTTGCTGCTCAGACCGGACTGCATCTTTTTGGACAACCGGGATGATACGATATGGTTCTGTTACTATCCGGGAAATCCCATGGAGCTAAAAGACGCATTTCATGAGCTGATACAGACATTGTTAAGAAAACTGGATCACAGGGATAAACGCGCGGCAGAAGCTGTATATCTTCTTTATGAGGAGACAGGAAAGGAAGGATATTCTTTTGAGAATGTAATGAAGATCCTCTGCGCGCAGGATTTCCTGGTGGAGGAAAACGTATCACCTGAATGGGAAGAGAGCATGGAAGAAGAGGTGCAGCCTTTATCAGAGAATGAAAAGCCCATTGTGGCAGGAAAAGGGAAATGGAATCGGGATTTCTTTTTGCAGTTAAAGGAATGGATCCTAGGGAAACTGCAAAGAAAAAAGAGTCGTATCCCATCCAGGGAAAAGAATGAATTACTTGTCTTTGAACCGGAAAATGAGAGTGAAGAACATACCGCGCACCCGACGGTTCTGCTTTCGGAACTGACGAAAAAACCGCAGGGGATTTTAAAATATGAGGGGACAGGAAACGGCAGGGATCTGCAGATCGAGGGAGATTCTTATATCATTGGCAGCGATGATGCATGTGATGGCAGGATTGCAGACCGAACCGTCAGCAGATGCCATGCGCGGGTGACGAAAGTGGACGATATTTATTTTATTGAAGATCTGAATTCCTCCAATGGAACTTATGTGGGAGGAGAACTTTTAAACTGCCGGGTCAAGATGAGCTTACAGCCGGGGGAAGTGGTTATGTTTGCAGGAGAAAAGTTTAGATTTATTTAAGAAAAATTCAGTGTGGCGTATTTGCATTCTGGAAAAGGACTATCTATAATAAACGATAGCAGTTAGCGGCAGAATAAGAATGGAGACGCACATGAAAAAAGAAGTAGAGCAGACAATGCTTAGATCGGGCTATCGCTTTTGTCAGGTACAGCCGGAAGGGATAGGAGTCTATTATAAATATTATCAGGAAGGGTTCCATGTGGTGATGACTCTGGATTTTACACAGCAGGTTGTAACAGCAGAGCAGCATCAGGTGTTGGAAAACCGTGTATTGAATATGTTCTACCATCCAAATGGGGTCCTCGCAGATTTCCCGGATGGTTTTCCGGTGTATCATGTAGAGATTTTGACACTGGTTTTATGCAAAGATACCGGACTGGCAAGAGAACTTTGCAATGCGAGAACAAACATATGGGTATATGAGATGGCAGAAAAGAGGTTGTTCATCTATGAAAATCAGCCGGGGGATTTCTTCGGGTTGCGATCTGCACTGGAAAGCCAGATGCAGACAAGAACATCAAAATCCATAAAAAATCTCCCATTTATTACCGCGGGGATCGCACTTGCAAATGTATTGGTGTACGTTGTCTTAGAACTGATGGGAGATACCCGAAACGCGTTCTTTATCGCATCCCATGGTGGGATGTATCCGGAATTTTTAACTTATAATCAGCAATGGTGGCGGCTTTTTACGGCAATGTTTCTACATTTCGGACTGGACCATCTGATCAACAATATGGTGATCTTTTGTTGCGTGGGTTCCAGATTAGAGCGGGCGGTAGGGCATGTAAAAATGCTCATCATCTATCTGCTTTCGGGTATCTGTGGAGGACTGCTCTCTTATACCATGATGATGTTAAGTGGCGATTATGCAGTATCTGCTGGGGCTTCCGGGGCGGTGTTTGGTACGATCGGAGGACTGCTCTGGGCAGTGATCTTTCATCGGGGACGTTTTGAAGGACTTACGACAAAAGGACTTCTTTTGATGATCGTCTTAAGTTTATACTATGGCTTTGCCACGATGGGTGTGGATAACTGGAGTCATATTGGTGGAATGATCGCCGGCTTTGTTATAACAATGATTTTATATCATCGAAAATCGCAAAAATATTGATTTTAGATAGAAAAATTTATATACTGAATTCATACGAAAATAAGAGAATTACAATGTGCGAAAAAGGAACCGGATCCGAGAGGCTTTCGCATGGGCATGGAGGAAGAAATGAACGTAAGCATATACTACGGAGGAAGAGGATTACTGGATGATCCGACCTTATATGTATTAAATAAAATGGAAGAGGTCTTAAGGGAACTCAGGGTCAATGTTGAACGCATTAATATCTATGAGCATAAAAATGAGATCGCAACACTCCCACAGACGATGAAAGAAGCAGATGGCATTATTCTGGCTACGACAGTGGAGTGGCTTGGTATTGGTGGATACATGCAGCAGTTTCTGGATGCCTGCTGGCTTTATGGAGATAAGGAAAAGATAAAAACAACTTATATGCAGCCGGTTGTAATGTCTACAACCTACGGAGAGCGTGAAGGCGAACTTACACTTGCCAATGCGTGGGAAATCCTTGGGGGACTTCCGTGTCCGGGCATCTGCGGCTATGTCGATGATCTGGTCAGCTTTGAGATGAACAAGGATTACACGATGCTGATTGAAAAGAAAGCAGAAAACCTGTACCGGACCATTTCGCAGAAAATGAAGAGCCTGCCGACCAGCAATCAGGCGGTAAAACAGTCTATCTTGCGTACTCCGCAGATGGAACTGACGCCACAGGAAAGCGAACAGCTTTCAAAATATGTTTCAGATGACAGCTATGTCAAGAAACAAAAAGAAGATATCAAGGAATTGGCATCCATGTTTAAGGATATGTTAGGAAAGACCGGAGCAGAGGATGAAGAAGCATATATTGAGGTACTCAAAGAACATTTTGCACCACAGGAGGATTTTAAGGCGAGATATCAGTTCTGGCTGGAAGGAAGAAAAACACCGCTTTTTGTTGAGGTAAATCACGGAAAGTTGGACATCCATTATGGACAGGAAGAAAATATCGATGTATATGCAAAACTGACGCCAGATGTGATGGATAGCATTGTAGAAGGCAGAATGACATTTCAGAGGGCATTTATGACTGGGGAGATGACAGCAAAGGGTAACTTTAAAATACTTCGTATGTTAGATACCATGTTTAATTTTGCGTAAGCGGGAGAATAATGGTAAAAGTGCAGCCGTCACCGGGACGTGAATCACAGGAAATAGAGCCATGGTGAGCTTCTATGATCTGTTTGGTGATGACAAGTCCAAGACCGCTGCCACCAGTTTTGGATGTGATAAAAGGGGAAAAGATATTGGCGGCAAGGGCGGGGGGCAGTCCACCGCCGTGATCGGTAATGGCGATATGTAAAAGAGAGTTTTTACAAAAAACATGAATGATCACAGTTCCGCTACCATTCATTGCTTCGCAGGCATTTTTGACGATATTAACAATGGCTTGTTTTAATAATTGGGGATCAATTTCAATCAAGGGAAGGGAATCATTCATAACCAGTTCGCAGTTAAAATCCTTTCGGGATAAAAGACGAAGGGAATCACTGATCTGATTCATAAAGGCATAAAGATTGACCTGCATCAGGCTGAGATGACCGCATAGTCTGGCAGAAGAAAGTTGTGTTACCATATTTTTGAGAAAATCGATTTCTGACATGCTTTCTTTCCAGTAGTCAAAGTCCTGTACTTCCGGATGCTTTTTGGCAACAAGCTGCAAGGAACTGTTGATCAATGTAATAGAATTTTTGATTTCATGGAAAATATTAAGGTAATCGTCGTTTGTCAACATAGTACCCTGCCCTGTTCTTAATAAATGATATGCAATATTTTAACATTGTCGGTAATAAAGTTCAATCATAATAATACAACAAATTTCGACACGCGTAATGAAACATGTGCCACAGAAAGGAAGGATTTCAGATGAAAGACGCAAATTGTATTTTTTGCAAAATTATTGCGGGAGAGATTTCGTCAAACACGATTTATGAGGATGAGGAGTTCAAAGTGATCTTAGATGCCAGTCCGGCATCGAAAGGACATGCGCTGATCTTACCGAAAGAGCATTATCATGATATCTATGATATTGAAGAGGAAACAGCAGCACATGCAATGAAGCTTGCGAAAAAACTGGCATGCCATATGACAGAGGTTTTAAAATGTGACGGTTTTAATCTGGTGCAGAACAACCACGAGATCGCGGGTCAGACGGTATTTCATTTCCATATGCATTTGATCCCGCGCTATAAAGAGGCAAAGAATAATGATATCTTAAAATGGAATCACGAAGAATTTACATCTGAGGAAATGAAAGAGATCTGTGAGTCACTGAAAATGACAAAATAAGAAAACAGTAAAAATGCAGGAACTCTAAAATCGATGTTCCTGCATTTTTTTACATTTCATTATGAATTTTCTTTTGATACTTCTAAGAGAAGCCCTACGATGGTGTCGATTGAGTTGCGGCTGCTACTGTTTTCCATTGCCTGGATATATTCCTCTTTTTTCGCAAATACATGCTCAACGGCCTCAAGGAGAGCGGTGTTGGAAAGATTTGCCTCTTCCAATACATAGCTAAATCCCTGTGAGCGGAACGAATTTGCATTTAAGATCTGGTCGCCACGGCTGGCTTCTGCCGGAAGCGGGATCAGGATATTCGGTTTCCGTAGAGCTAAAAGCTCACAGATAGCATTTGCGCCAGCACGGGAAATAACAAGGTCAGCCAGAGCAAACAGATCAGACAGTTCCTGATTGGCATATTCAAACTGTGCATAGCCGGAAACGCTGTAGAGTGTTTCGGCCAGATTTCCCTTCCCGCAGAGGTGGATGACATTGTAGGATTTGATCAACTCCGGCAGCAGACCACGGATCGCGGTATTGATCGCGCGGGAACCGGTACTTCCGCCGACGATCAGGATAACCGGTTTGGTGCGGTCTGAAAAACGGCACATGGAAAATGCGTGGTTGGCATTTCCTTTTAACAGTTCCTGACGGATCGGAGAGCCGGTTAAGACAGCTTTGTCTTTCGGGAGATAATTTAAGGTCTCCGGGAAGTTACAGCAGACTTTTACGGCACCCGGGATCGCTAATTTGTTGGCAAGTCCTGGAGTCAGATCAGACTCGTGGATGATGGCAGGGATCTTGCAGTGTCTTGCAGCAAGTACCACAGGAACGGAAACAAATCCGCCCTTGGAAAAAACTACATCCGGTTTTATTTTTTTCAGAATACTGATGGACTGTGCATATCCTTTTAATACCTTAAAAGGATCCGTAAAATTCTTTGGATCAAAATAACGTCTCAGTTTTCCGGAAGAAATGCCATAGTAAGGAACTCCCTGTTCTTCGATCAGGCGTTTCTCGATCCCTTCATAGGAACCGATATAAGAAATCTCGTAACCTTCATTTCGTAAAGCGGGCATCAGGGCGATGTTTGGTGTTACATGACCTGCCGTACCGCCTCCGGTCATTACAATTTTTTTCATAATTTCATTCCTTTCGTGGAACTTTATATACTTTCCTATTTATAATACCCTTATGCCGAAAAGTCAAGAAAAGACTTGTAAAGTTATGTGCGGGCGGAATATGTCGGAAGTTGCGACCGATTCCTGTAGTGGTTCTCTTTTCAATTGCCATTGGAACTAATATAATAAGAAAGAAAACGGAGCATGTCCATGAAAAAGAGAGAAATGCTCTGGAAAGAGAGGTAATGTGCATGGAACAGATTATTCTTATGATGGCGCAGTATGCAGATATCGCCTGTATGGCATTGGCGGTTCTGACCGTTATGATCACCGGCATCACATTACATAAGCTAAAAAAGCTGGAAAAAGAGTTGTTCCAGCCGAAAGAAAGGGTACAGCAGAAAAATACGAAGGCGGATGAGCCTGTAAAAATATCGGATCAAATTCAGGAAAAGGAGGTTGTGGCAGCAGCTGTTACGGGAGAACAGGAGCAGCTGCTGGATGCCGTTTTAGGTGAAGTTTTTCCATAGAACATTTAAAAATTGCCAATTTTATGGGCGAAAATTTATGGAAATATGACAGAAATGTTTCAAAAACTTGACAAAAAAATGCCCCTATGCTAAGATACGCGTTGTAACAAATCCGTAATAATTGTAACAAAAATGAATAAAACGAAACAAAGGTGTAATACTATTTAATAAAACAGTAAACACCAATGGAGGTTTTCTATGAGTTTGAAAAAAAGAGCGGTCAGCGGAGTGATCATTGCAGGAAGTTTAGTAATGATGTGCGCAACTGCAGACGCAGCTGATACAGTTATGGGCGAAAAAGTTATGCAGACAGCAGAGACAGATGCCAAGCTGGCAACTGATGGTACGGCAGGAGTTGTCGTATTATTAAATCAGGTAAAGACAGATGCCCTTAGCAGCCTGGACGAGGCAGAGATCAGTGTTGAGCAGACACAGACCAATCTGGTTGCTTCCGCAGAGGATAGTAAAATGCGGGACGACGAGGCAGCAGAAGCGGTTGTTTTAGAGACAGTACCGGAAGATGCAGCTGAAGAAACATTCGAAGTACAGAGTATTACAGACGAGACAGCAAATGAAACAACAATAGAGACTGCAGAGGATACAGAGACTACAGAAACTGCAGCGGACAATACAGCAGAAGATGTCTGGGAAAACCGCCTGATGGCAGATGTAGATGAGTTTTTATATGTCCGTGCCAGCGGGGATGCGGATGCTGAGATTGTAGGAAAGCTATACAAAGGTGCAGTAGCAGAAGTCGTTGAGGAAAGCGATGGCTGGACTCATATCAAGTCTGGAAATGTAGAAGGATATGTAAATGATGACTACTGTGTGACCGGTGAAAATGCTTATGACTATGCCGTCCAGAATGTTGAGACGGAAGCAGAGATACAGACAGACGGCTTACGTGTGAGAAGTGAAGCGGATGAGAACAGCAAGATTTTAACTGCGGTTTCTTCCGGAACCACGTTTATGGTTGATACAGATGCAGAGACCACAGATGAGTGGGTAGCCGTAAAATATGGCGATGGAACAGCATATGTAAGTGCAGAATACGTAAGTACGGATTTGGCACTTGGCGAGGCAGTGACCATCGAAGAAGAGAAAGCAGCACTTGCAAAAAAAGCTGCTGAGGAAGCAAAATCTGCACAGGTGCAGGGAACAGAAACCGTACAGAAATCATCTGTTGCGGCATCGGTGGATGAAGTAACCTTATTAGCAGCGCTGATCCAGTGCGAAGCTGGAAATGAGAGCTATGAGGGACAGCTTGCAGTAGGTGCAGTTGTAATGAACCGCGTACGTTCCGGTCGCTATCCGGGCAGCGTGTCAGGTGTCATCTATGATGGCGGACAGTTTACACCGGCAGCAACAGGAGCCGTAGCAAGCGTTGCAGCAAACGGACCAAAAGGGAGCTGTATCCAGGCAGCACAGGAGGCACTGGCAGGAGCTGACAATACAGGCGGAGCAACCTGTTTCCGCAGAGCAAGTTCCGGTATTGCAGGAGTTGTAATTGGAAATCATGTATTTTATTAAAAGAATGTGCGAGAGCACATTCTTTTTTTAATCAGTCATTGTAATATAAAATTAAATATAGTAATATGGATAGTGATAACGTATTAAATATCATAAATGGAGGGAATTTATATGCCAGGAGTAGTTATTTCACTTGTTATTTTATTGATCATCTTAGCCTTGGTAATTATTGCATCCTGCGTTAAGATCGTACCGCAGGCGCAGGCATACGTGGTAGAGCGATTAGGAGGATGGCTTGATACATGGACGGTAGGTCTTCATTTTAAGGCACCATTTATTGACCGCATTGCGAAAAAAGTAATCTTAAAAGAGCAGGTGGTAGATTTTCCACCACAGCCCGTTATTACTAAGGATAACGTAACCATGCAGATCGATACGGTCGTATATTTCCAGATCACAGACCCGAAACTGTATACTTACGGTGTAGAGAATCCGATCATGGCGATCGAGAACCTGACAGCAACAACACTTCGTAATATTATTGGTGATCTGGAACTGGACGAGACTCTGACTTCCAGAGAGACCATTAACACCAAGATGCGTTCTTCCCTGGATGTTGCTACCGATCCATGGGGTATAAAAGTAAATCGTGTAGAGTTAAAGAACATCATTCCACCAGCAGCGATCCAGGATGCGATGGAGAAACAGATGAAAGCAGAGCGTGAACGCCGTGAAGCAATCCTTCGTGCAGAAGGTGAGAAGAAGTCAACCGTCTTAGTTGCAGAAGGTAAAAAGGAATCTGCTATTCTGGATGCAGAGGCAGAGAAGCAGGCTGCAATCCTTCGTGCAGAAGCGAAAAAAGAGGCAACCATTCGTGAGGCAGAAGGTCAGGCAGAAGCAATCCTTAAGATCCAGCAGGCAAATGCGGATGGTCTTCGTATGATAAAAGAAGCAGCACCGGATCAGGGTGTCATTCAGTTAAAGAGCTTAGAGGCATTTGCAAAGGCTGCAGATGGCAAGGCAACCAAGATCATCATTCCATCTGAAATTCAGGGAATCGCCGGTCTGGCAAAATCTGTTGTGGAAGTTGCCACAGATCAGAAATAACCATAGGTTGTATTGAGAAAAAGCCGGGGCTGTTGCAGGATAGATTTCCTACAACAGCCTTGTTTCAAATAACAGATCAAAATACAGGACGCAGGAAAGTGATGCGGGAACAGGGAGGAAACTATGAATTTAAAAGGACGCAATTTTTTAAAACTGATGGATTACACACCGGAAGAGATCACTTATCTGATCGATCTGTCCGCAGAGTTAAAGAAAAAGAAAAAAGAAGGTGTACCACACAATACACTGACCGGTAAAAATATTGCACTTATTTTTGAAAAGACCAGTACAAGAACCCGCTGCTCTTTTGAGGTTGCTGCACATGATCTGGGCATGAATGTGACATATCTTGATCCATCCGGTTCCCAGATCGGAAAGAAAGAGAGTATCAAGGATACTGCGAGAGTATTAGGCAGAATGTTTGATGGGATTGAGTATCGTGGCTTCGGACAGGATATCGTGGAAGAACTTGCAAAATATGCCAATGTGCCGGTATGGAACGGACTGACCAATGAGTTTCATCCGACCCAGATGATCGCGGATATGCTTACCATCCGTGAGCATTTAGGCAGATTAAAAGGTGTAAAACTGGTATATATGGGGGATGCCCGTTACAACATGGGAAATTCCCTGATGGTAACCTGCGCCAAACTTGGTATGGACTTTGTGGCATGTACTTCTGCAAAATATTTTCCGGAGCAGAAACTGGTAGATTACAGCAAAAAGGTTGCAGCAGAGACCGGGGCAACCATTACATTGACTGAGGACGTAAAAGAGGGAACCAAAGATGCAGACGTGATTTACACCGATGTATGGGTATCCATGGGAGAGCCGGACGAGATCTGGGAAGAGCGCCTGAAAGATCTGATGCCATATCAGGTCAATGCACAGGCAATGGCAAATGCGAAAAAGGATGCCATTTTTATGCACTGTCTGCCGGCATTCCATGACTTAGAGACAAAGATCGGCAGGGAAGTTTATGAAAAATTTGGTTATCGTGAGCTGGAAGTGACCAATGAAGTATTTGAGAGCGCACAGTCTGTCGTATTTGACGAGGCAGAGAACCGTATGCATACGATAAAAGCAGTTATGCTCGCCACACTTTCAGAATAAGCTGTGCGGGACAAAGGAGAAACACATGAAGACAAAGGTTTTAACGGCACTGAAAGAAGCAGATGACTATATATCAGGACAGGAACTGTGTGAGCGTTTCGGCGTTTCGAGAACAGCAATCTGGAAAGCGGTCAATCAGCTGAAAGAGGCGGGGTATGAGATCGAAGCGATCCAGAATAAGGGATATAAGATCCTGTCAGTGCCGGACCGGCTGAGTGAAAGTGAACTGCAGAGCATCCGGAAGACGTCCTGGGCAGGAAAAGAGATCTTTTATTATGACGTTATTGATTCTACCAATACCAGGGCAAAGCAGCTGGCAGAAGAGGGGCACGGGACGGGAACACTGGTGGTTGCAGACCGTCAGGATGCCGGACGTGGCAGACGTGGCAGAAGCTGGGAAGGACCGGCTGGCAGCGGCATTTACATGACACTGGTGCTCAAACCGGAGATCAACCCGAATAACGCCTCCATGCTGACTCTGGTCGCTGCGTTGGCAGTATCGGGTGCAATCACCACATGTACTGGTGCCAAGGCTGGGATTAAGTGGCCAAATGATATTGTGATGGATGGGAAAAAGGTTTGTGGCATTTTGACCGAGATGAGTGCACAGTTTGATTATGTAAACCATATTGTGGTCGGAATTGGCATCAATGTCCACAATGAGAGTTTCCCAAAAGAAATCGAGGATGTAGCGACTTCCATTTATTTACAGAGTGGGGAGCACATCAATCGAGCCAGACTGATCGAGGAGATATTAGAGCAGTTTGAGCGTTACTATGCAATCTATTTAAAGACAGAAGATTTGAGCGGGCTGGTAAATGAATACAACAGTCGATTGGTCAATATGCAGCAGAAGGTCAGAGTCTTAGACCCCAATGAGCCATACGAGGGAAAAGCAATGGGCATTACCGGACGTGGCGAGTTGATCGTGGACACATGGGAGAGCCGGAAACTGGTGTCATCGGGGGAAGTATCAGTGAGAGGAATATATGGATATGTCTAAAGAAGAAGTCGTGCTTTGTGGCGCAAGCGCATACAGCAAAAAATATTATTTGAATGAGGATTTCAGAGGATTGCCGGAGTCTGTGCGCGATGAATTAAAGATCATGTGCGTATTGTTTACCGAGGACATCGGCGGGATTTTCCAGCTGGTGTTTGATGAGGAGGGCAATCTTGAATTTAAAACATCCTGCGATGAGGGAGACCTGCTTTACGATGAGATCGGATGCGGGCTCAAAATCAGAGAGCTGCAGAGAACCAAAGAAGACTTGCTGCGTTCTTTGGAAATGTATTATAAAGTACTATATGTAGGAATATAGGAGTGAAAGAGATGATATTAACAGTTGATGTAGGAAACACCAATATTACAATAGGTGTGTTTGATGGGGACAAGATACAGGCAACCTTCCGTCTGACAACCAAGATGGCGCGTACCTCGGATGAGTATGCGATGATTCTGACCAGTCTTTTAGAGCAGAACGATATCAAACACGAAGAAATCTTAGATGTGATCATTGCTTCGGTCGTTCCAAATGTAATGCATTCCTTAGAGGGAGCCATTGTAAAATATTTTGGCATCCGTCCGATCGTGATCGAACCGGGAACGAAAACCGGCATCCGTGTTGTGACTGAGAACCCGCGCCAGATCGGGGCAGACCGTATTGTGGATGCAGCCGCAGCGTATGGTATTTACGGCGGTCCGGTACTGGTTCTGGACTTTGGTACGGCAACGACTTACGATCTTGTGGATAAGGATGGTGCATTTCTTTCCGGAGTAACGGCACCTGGTATCCGTATTTCTGCAAAGGCATTGTGGGAGGATGCAGCAAAGCTTCCGGAGATCGAGATCCGCAAGCCGGAGAGTATTCTTGCAAAAGAGACCATTTCAAGTATGCAGGCAGGACTTGTTTATGGACAGATCGGACAGACAGAATATATCGTCCGTCATATGATCGAGGAATCTGGTCTTGGCGAGGTAAAAGTAGTGGCAACGGGAGGACTTGGACGTATCATAGCAAATGAAACAACAGCGATTGACGTATATGACCCGAACCTGACTTTAAAGGGCATGAACATTATCTACAAAAAACAGAATCGGAAATCCGGGAAAATAAAAGCATTATGAGTACAATAAAGCAGTTGCAGATAGGAAATGTGACACTGAAAAATAATTTAATACTGGCACCGATGGCAGGCGTAACGGACCTGCCATTTCGCTTGTTGTGCAAGGAGCAGGGCGCAGGACTTCTCTGCATGGAGATGGTAAGTGCAAAAGCGATCTTATACAAAAATAAAAACACGGAGGAACTTTTGACGATCGATCCGCGGGAAAATCCTGTGTCGCTTCAGCTTTTTGGTTCCGACCCGGATATCATCAGTGAGATCGCAAAACAGATGGAAGACCGTCCGTTTGACATTTTAGATATCAATATGGGCTGCCCGGTACCAAAGGTGGTCAATAACGGCGATGGTTCTGCACTGATGAAAAATCCCAAACTGGCGGGTGAGATCATCGAGAAAACGGTCCGTGCGATCAAAAAGCCGGTCACGGTCAAGATCCGCAAGGGATTTGATGATGATCATGTCAATGCAGTCGAGATGGCGCATATCGCCGAAGAATCCGGTGCAGCGGCGGTGGCAGTGCATGGAAGGACCAGAGAGCAGTTTTATTCCGGAAAAGCGGACTGGGATATCATACGGCAGGTAAAAGAGCGTGTGTCGATACCGGTCATCGGAAACGGGGATCTTCTGACGGCAGAGGATGTGATCGCCATGGAGAAACAGACCGGCTGCGATGGTTTTATGATCGCAAGAGGAGCGGAGGGAAATCCATGGATCTTCCGTCAGATCCTGCACTATTTTGAGACAGGAGAACAGCTTCCAAAACCGGATTTTTCAGAAATGACAGAGATGCTGCTGCGCCATGCAAAGATGCAGCTTGAGTTCAAAGGGGAATATACCGGGATCCGTGAGATCCGCAAGCATGCCGCATGGTACACGGCAGGATATAAAAATTCCTCAAGGCTGCGCGGCAGGATCAATGAGGTGGAAAATTACGGGCAGTTAGAGGCATTATTCCGGGAAGTCCAGTCATATAATGTGGAAAGACAAGTATGATATGGACTGGGGATCAGAATGTCATATGCCAACGAATTTTTAGGAGAGTTTACACCGGTATATTTTGGGATATTGCAGGCAAAACAGATATTGCCGGGGCACGCCAGAGTGGAGATCATAGATGAGGATGACAGATCGGCACAACAGTTTCAGATGCAGGACTGCCGGTCGGTATTGGAACAGATCGGGGCGGAACTGAACGATGTCACGATCTACACCGAGCGGCCTGCATATTTTCGTGTGTTTGCAGAGAAAATGTATGAAGAGAACGGGCTGATCGTAAAGACGATCTCCAAACGGTATATGTTAAGGCGGAAGGATGCGACGGGGCATCCGGTAAAAAATACGATCCTGTTTGATTTTGAGTGGCAGGGAAAATGTTACGATGGACAGATCCGTCTCGGCAAGCATTACATTCCAATCTACAAAAAACCTTGGGAAAAGGCGGCAAATCTTGACATTGTGGTGCCTATCGGTTATAATACTGTGATTGTTAAGAGACAGGGAAACATAAGAAAAAAGCCATACCGCGACCGGTTTGAGGCGGCATTTTTTCAATAACAAAATAAATACAAATAGAAGGGTAAAAGCGATGGATAAGAAAAATATTCTGACTTACGAAGGATTGAAGAAACTTGAGGACGAACTGGAAAATTTAAAGGTAGTCCGCAGAAAAGAAGTCTCTCAGAAGATCAAAGAGGCGAGAGAGCAGGGAGACTTATCAGAGAACGCCGAGTATGATGCAGCAAAGGACGAGCAGAGAGATATCGAGGCTCGTATTGAAGAGTTAGAGAAGATCTTAAAGAATGCGGAAGTCGTTGTAGAGGAAGAGGCTGACTTGGACAAAGTAAGCATCGGATGCAACATCAAGATCTTAGACTGCGAGTTTGACGAGGAATTAGAGTATAAGATCGTTGGTTCTACCGAGGCAAACAGCTTAAAAGGAAAAATCTCCAATGAGTCTCCGGTCGGCAAGGCATTATTAGGCAAAAAAGTCGGTGATACCGTAAAAGTTGAGACTCCGGCAGGAGAGTTCGAATACAAAGTGCTTTCTATTCACAGAGCAAACTAATACCAGTAGGAGGAAGAAAATGGCAGAGCAGAACAATAACCAGCAGGATTTAAACCAGTTGATCCAGGTTCGCTATGATAAACTGCATGAGCTGCAGGCAAATGGCAAAGACCCGTTTGTTATCACAAAATATGATGTGACACATCACACCGCAGATATCCGCGAGCATTTTGATGAAATGGAAGGCGCAGAGGTAACCGTTGCCGGACGTATGATGTTCAAACGTGTTATGGGTAAAGCATCTTTCTGCAATATTCAGGATTTAAAGGGTAAGATTCAGGCATACGTTGCAAGAGACAATATCGGAGAGGATTCTTATAAAGATTTCAAGAAATACGACGTTGGTGATATCTTAGGAATCAAAGGTACTGTTTTCAAAACCAAAACAGGCGAGATCTCCATCCATGCAACAGAGGTAGTTCTGCTTTCCAAGAGTTTACAGATCCTTCCTGAGAAATTCCATGGACTGACCGATACCGATACCAGATATCGTCAGAGATATGTTGACCTTATTATGAACGAGGAAGTAAAAGATACTTTCGTAAAACGTTCCAAGGTGATCAGCACGATCCGCCGTTATCTGGATGGACAGGGCTTCATGGAAGTAGAGACCCCGATGTTAGTTCAGAACGCAGGTGGTGCAGCAGCAAGACCTTTCGAGACCCATTTTAACGCATTAGACGAGGATTTACGTCTTCGTATCTCTCTTGAGTTATACTTAAAGAGACTGATCGTAGGTGGCATGGAGCGTGTCTATGAGATCGGACGTGTATTCCGTAACGAGGGATTAGATACCAGACACAATCCGGAATTTACCCTGATGGAGTTATATCAGGCATATACCGATTATCACGGCATGATGGATCTGACCGAGAACCTTTACCGCTATGTAGCAAAAGAGGTTACCGGTTCTGAGATCATCCAGTATGGCGAGCACACCATGGATTTATCCAAACCATTCGAGCGCATTACCATGTTAGATGCCGTTAAAAAATATGCAAATGTTGATTTTAACGAGATCCATACAACAGAGGAAGCAAAGAAATTAGCAGATGAGCACCATATTGAGTACGAAGAGAGACACGAGAAAGGTGATATCTTAAACTTATTCTTTGAGGAGTATGTAGAGGAGCACCTGATCCAGCCTACTTTCGTTATGGATCATCCGATCGAGATTTCTCCTCTGACCAAGAAGAAACCGGAGAACCCGGATTATGTAGAGCGTTTCGAGTTTTTCATGAACGGCTGGGAGATGGCAAACGCTTACTCCGAGTTAAATGATCCGGAGGATCAGAGAAAACGTTTCGAAGCGCAGGAAGCTCTGCTTGCAGCAGGCGATGAGGAAGCAAATCATTTAGACGAGGACTTCTTAAACGCACTTGCGATCGGTATGCCTCCGACAGGTGGTATCGGCTTTGGAATTGACCGTATGGTCATGATGATGACAAACAGCCCGGCAATCAGGGACGTGCTGCTGTTCCCGACAATGAAGAGCTTGGAGAAGTAAAATGGCTTAAACAAGGCGTTTTCAAGTGATTTAAAAGGCTTAAATTTGTGTTTTACGACAGAGTTACGACAAATGATGAGCCATGATATAGTAAAAAAATATTTCTGAACTTGAAAAAACAGGTTGATAAATTCGGATGAACTGTATATACTAAGGTTAGAAGTAAATGTTTGCCGCTTGCTGATGGTGCGGGGTATAAATAATTCAGTTCGTAAATGAAGCCACTTGCTATACAGGTGGGATAAAAATAGTATAGTTCGTAAATGTTCCCCATCAGGTAACTGGTGGGGAATTTTATCACCTAGGAAAGGTTATTTATGGAGATACAACAGGGATATTCGTATCATATCAAGGATGAATTTTTTGACTTGGTTCAGGATAAATATTTGATGAGCAATAAGGAACAGGGAAATTATCGTCCTCACTACTATGCAATTCAGGATAGAAAGAATCCTAAGTTGTATTGGATGATACCAATCAGCTCGCAAGCTGAGAAATACAAGGGAATCATTGAAAAGAAAAAGAAACGATATGGTAAATGCAATACGATTGTGATTGGGTTATTTGCAGGAAAAGAAAATGCTTTTCTGATACAAAATACATTTCCTGTTATTGAAAAATATTTTGACCATGTTCATACAATTCAGGAACAGCCTGTAGTGATACATAAAAAGCTGGATAGAGTACTTGTAGAAAATCTGAATGAAGTGCTGGCTATGCATAATCGTGGAATAAAACTCACTTTTACGGATATTAAAGCGATTAGGGATATTATGGAAGAAGAGTTGGAAAGTTAGAAAGGACATCATTACTTATGTGAGAGTAGGTAGTGGTGTCTTTTTTAGCAGACTAAATTCCACCAGCCACATGTAACCTCTATATTTCTATCGTTTTTTAAGTAAAAAACAAGAGAGTAAGCTCTTCCGTTAATCGGTCAATGGGTATATACTTGCATTAACCGAATCGGTCAACGG